>Ga0187892_10000568_pt1 | contig 95342 bp, 148 predicted proteins | sample MA1701073metaG_FD_139345 | JGI IMG/M metagenome (GOLD analysis project Ga0187892, IMG submission 139345) | Bio-ooze microbial communities from a basaltic lava cave in the Kipuka Kanohina Cave System on the Island of Hawaii, USA - MA170107-3 metaG ... | reverse complement strand
TGAAAATGAGATTCACAAGCGGTTAAGGGGGATACTGGCTGAGGGTACAGCCATGTTTGAAAAAAAGAAGGCTATCCAATGGCTGTTTGCGTCGGTAGTCCGTAAGGTACGACATGACGCTGAAAGTCACCGCGCCCCAATTAAGAAAATCTTCGAAGTGCCCTCGGAAAGAGGAATTGAAAACAATCTCCGAAAACTACAAGATTTAGTCTTGAATGATATACTAATCTATGACGCCGGATGCATAGTCAAAAACTTGAGCTACGGCGGCGACCTTGCGGAATTGTACCATCTCCCAGGTAAAGATATTCGGATTTACCGTAATGAAGATCGTACCCTCCCTGATCCACCGGAACCTTCTTACATCTGGGAAGATGGAGGAATTAGGCGGGCTGAATTTACGAGGGATGAATTAGTATACATAGTGGCCAACCCCCAAGACAGCGGGTACGGAATGTCTCCTTTGGAGGCATCCGCATATGTTATTACTGCAAGTATTTATGCAGATGAGTACAACATTGACTTTTTCAAAAATTCTAATGTCCCCCCTGGGGTTATGGATCTAGGCAAGGATGTGACAGAAGATCAGAGAAATCTCTTTCAACAAATGTGGGAAAATGAAGTCAGGGGTCGTGGCGGTCTTCATCGCATGTTATTTATAAGCGGATCAGAAAATTCGAAGTTTATTCCAATTAGCAATCAGACAAACCGCGAAATGCAGATGATGGAATATTTAAAATGGACGATGAGCATTAAGACCGCATGCTACGGTATTTCCCCGCAGGACATCGGTTTTACTACGGATTTGCACCGAGAAACCGGGCAGACACAAAGGGATATCTCATATGCAAGGGGTGTCCGTACCATTATGCAACTGTTAGAGCAATATTACAACAGTGAGATCGTAAAGAAAGAATTTGAGTTCACGGATGTGAAGTTTGCATGGACCGAGATGGACTTTACCGATGAAGAGAAGCAATCTCGAATCGATGCTATGGATATTCAAAATGGGGTTATGAGTCGCAATGACCGCCGCAAGAAACTAGGTCTTAAACCGGCAGACGGTGGAGATGCTCTTACGGTCGCTTCCCAACTCATGTCGATTTCTGACCTAGAAGAATCAGAAGAGGGACGAGAAGATATTGAGGAACAAGCTGTAGAAAACGAACAAGCTGGCGGAAAGCCTGAAGATATGACTGAGACTCCTACACCTAACGAGGGACAGGGCGCTGCCGAAAAAAAGCCTCAAGCTCCGCAACCCCAAACTGTAAATTTAAAGATGAACCGTAGGCAACCGTTGGTTAAACAACATGAAATGCTTGACACGGTTGTGAAAGACTTGCAAGAAAAAGGCATTGAAGCCACAATCAAGATTGGCTTTTCTGACGACAATCCGGTTTCAAAGGGCAAGTAACCATGAGACCCAAGTGGGTCAGAATTATTTGCGACCTTTGTGGAACTCTATCAGAGATAGAATCCAGAATGTTCGCCATGATAAGAGGAGACGGCTTCTACCAGGGCATTATCTGCATTGGGTGTGGCGGTTTACTGATAATTAACAAACCTGGTGTGCGAGGCAAGGACAAGGCAAAAAAGATTCGTCGCAAGAAACCATCAGAACCTAAGTGGAAAATCATTTATAAGGGTAAAATCGATATACATGCGCCTAGATCTAGACACGCCAAAAACTCTCGCAGAATTAAGAAAGGTTTACAACGATAAGGTCGTATTTATAACGACCACTAAATGTTACCCTTTGATTAATGCCATTGAGTTTGTCGGTGACTATCTCGGAATTATGAAGAAAAGGGCGGTTCCGGTAAAGATCACTAAAAGGGTAGACCGAGCAATTAAGAAATACAAGGCTGGATTGATAAAAATTTGGGAGCAACACCAGAAAAAGATTGCTGAAGCTCTCAAACAAAAGTACCTGTCTAAGTTATCGGAATCTATAGAGAAGGGCACCCTGATAAAGGGTGTGCTACTTAAAGATGGCAGTGAAGATGCGGTTCAGCCTGAAGTTGACAAGATGCGTGAGCGCTTGAAGAAATTGGCTCCGGCGGCTTTCCTTGCCGTATACCTATTGGGAAAACAACGCGGTCAAATTCTCACCAACCAAGAGATAGATGACGAATTAACCCAACGGGATCGCGAAAATCTTTTAGGGAAGCAAGATTGGAACGATGAATTTATTGATAAGCTCAGCGATGATCTCTATGAGCGATATCAGGAAGTTCTCGAAGAAGAATATGCTTCAGACGAGCAACTACTTGAGGCCATGAAGGTTGCTCAAGCCAAGGAATCTCATCGTCTACCCATGTTCGCAGCGGCGGTTGGAAGTGTTTTATTGGCAAATGGTATGGGACAGGCTATTAAGGATGTTCAGAAGATTGACGAAGAAACCGGAGAGCCTACCGGTGAGCCGATCCTAGATGAAGATACCGGTGCGCCGATCGGAGATATTATCGAAGGCGGATTTTGGCGCACTATGCACGATAACCGCGTTTGCGAAGGTTGCGAATCGAACGACGGGTTTTGGATGACGGTTGATCAATATATGGAAGAATCCGGCACCAATAACTGCTTAACTAACTGCCGTTGTCCGGAGCTATTTGAACCTGCTGACTTTCCTACGGATGAATCTCTAATATGGAGGGGTGCTCCTGGGATCGACAAGGCGGTTCACTCTAACACCTTAGAAAAGGCTTCGATCGATTCCGTCGTAAATGACACTGATAGGCACCCTACCCAGAGTCAGAAAGAAAGTGGAAATTACAAAAAGGGGCACGTAAATCTACATGGGTTGGATATATCAATTGAGAACCCAAAGGGATCAACGCGTTCTGGCGTGTCCAAAGACGGAAAGAAATGGTCTAGTACCTTGGCACATCATTACGGATATATAAAAGGTACCGAAGATAAAGACGGAGACCAGGTTGACGTTTTCATAGGTCCCAATCCCGACAATCAGCAAGTGTTTGTGATAGACCAAATCGTCCCTGATACTAAGAGCTTTGATGAGCACAAAGTGATGCTAGGGTTTACAAACTCTCAGAAAGCCCAAGAGGGTTACCTGGCTAACTATGGCAAGGGTTGGGGTGGACTTGGTGGTATTACTCAAATGGATCTGTCGGTTTTCAAAGATTGGGTACATAGCCGGGACACTAAGAAACCTATCGCAAGCGGTATTGCCAAAGCTGAATGGTCTGAAGAATTGCACCCTCGTGACGAGAGCGGAAAATTTACTACAACGGCTACATCAGGAAGCGGCGGAACGGTACGACAGTCTATCAAGTCTTCCTTAGAAGAAGATTACCACGGCAACGCAACATGGAAACCGGTAGAAGTTGATCGCCCATTTAATACTGCAACATTGAAGGAATTGGCCTTTGATGTTCAAGCCGCTACCGAGATGCCCGGAAGCGGGTTTAAATTGGTTTACAACGCCGATAAATCTTCTTTTTATATCATGCCTTTTGCTAGAGAACATTCAGAGTCCTTTGAATCTGGGAAGGTTCCAGGGCAAATAGATAAAGATTGGGTTAGAGTGTCGTATACACCTTCTTCTGGTGGTGTCAGAGACGCAGATCGAATTGAAGTTCACTATTGGCAAAGAGAAAACGAATACGAATCTGGAACTCCCTACAAAACCTATTCGGATGCGGTTACCTCAATCATCGCCAACAAAGAAATAGATGACAATACAACATTGGCCGTTAATGAACCAATGTTGGGATATAAGCACGCGGCACCGCTTTACGATTGGAGAGAGAGAACCTCTAAAGGTGTTGGATTTTCGGGTATTAGGAAGGATTGGTCTGAAGACCTTCACCCCAGAGATGAATCGGGTAAGTTTACTTCTGGAGGATCTGCAAGTAAACCGAGCATCGATAGGGAAACTGTTTCAACGCCGAGTTCGAACAAGTTGAAAGATTTTAATGCTGTAAAGGGATATCTCAGACATGGAACTAAGATTATAGTTTCCGCCGAGAAATCGAACTTATCACCCAAGCAAAATGAAGCGCGCAGCATTGGATTGAAGAGGATCCTGCAGAATTACTCCGATAATGTAGTATTGCAAGAAGATCAATGGGGAGGCAGCACCGAGAGAAGTTACGTCGCGGATGTTAATGAAGCAGAATTAAAGGAGTTGGAGAGTTTAGCGTTTCAGCAGAATGAATTGGATCAAGAAGCTGTAGTAGTAGTTCGAAACGGGGAAGCAGAATTGAAATTTCGGAATGGGTCAGCACAAAGGGGCGTTATAGAAGACTTATCAGATGTCGCTGATGCCAAAGATAATTATAGTAAGATTGGTGATATAAAATATAGGATAAACTTCAAATAATGGGAAACATTATCACGCCCAAGACTCGTTTGAATCGCGGACGCGAGAAGTGGATAAATAAGGATCACAAGAAGAAAAATTCGCAGCCAGAGAAAGTCGTTCGTACTGGTAAGGATACATTTACTGTTAAGCATGATGACGGCTCCAGTTTTGATTGTAAGGTAGACCCCCGTAAAATAAGATTTCGCGAGGATAGAATGAAAGATGCGGGCGGGGTTAATAAAGTATTCTCAATGGGATCACCTTGTACTAAATGCGAATCTAAGTGGCATTCGAAGTGTAAATAATGTAAAAGTAAGCAAATGAAATTTGGTGCCCATGCACCAATAACAACAAAGATGCGGCAACGCCCGCCTTTGTGCGCACAGAGTATCAATATAAAAGGAGGAAAGAAACATGGCTCTAAACAACGCGCCTGACAAACATTGGACAGGACGTATTCGCCTCGCTACCCAGACTGACAATGACGGGGTAGTTAAGGATGGAGGTCTTATTCTCCCCAGCCTTACGACCACGCAACGCGATGCAATCGTTGGTCCAGAAGAAGGTCAGTTGATTTTCAACACAACCACGAACAAGCTGAACTTTTACACCGGCTCAGCATGGGAAGCGGTCACATCCAGCTAATAGATGGACTTCGGGAGGAGAGAGTCTAAAAACTTTCTCCTCCTGTAAGTAACTCTGAGGAATCCTATGGGTGAACAACAGCAAACAGCTACAGCAGAAACTATTTTAAAGAATCTAGATGGTATGTTTGTAACCAAATATCTAACAACGCTAGAGTCAGCAAAGAAGACCCTAGCCGAATATTTGGTGAATATAGCGGATTTAGAAAAACGAATGGAAAAAGTAGAATCTCCAACCATGCGTAAAGTTATGGGGGAAGATTCTTTAGTCTCTAAGAAAGCTGCTATACAAGCTACTTTGGAAAAGTTAGAGATCCACATGAGAGCTTCTTTTGATAGACTCAAATCATAATGGCTAGAAAAAAAAGACGATCAGCAAACGAAAATTTTGATATCATAAAAGCTTGCAAAAGCTTGGACTTGGCAGACCCTGTATTGTGGTCTAAGAGCGCGGCAGTTGGCTTGCGTGTAGCCTTGATAGCGGGACTTGTTGCATTTGGGTATGGATACTGGAAGGGACTACAGAGAAAGCCTGTCGAAGTTAATCTAGATGATTCTATCATCGAATTAAAAGATGCAGAAGGAAAGTCTCACATTTTAACTATTAAGGATCGACAGGTGCTCTTTGATGGCAAGAAAGTCACGACGAGCAACGTTAAAAATCTTCTCCCGTATGGTATTGAATTAAAACCAAAGTTGGTGGGAGGCGTTACGTCGGCTGGTAGTCCGGCGGCAGGGATGGCAATGGAAGTTGCTCACGCCTACAGATTTAATTTAGATTTTCTCGCAACGGTCCCGTTTGTAGGGGCAGGCATTAGCCACGACATCAAATTACAAAAACCTATTCGCATAGATAATACGAGCATTGGAATTGGAGCCGGGATAGACCTAGAAGTTCAAGAACCTGCACTTTTAGTTTATATGGCTCTAGAGTTCTAATCACCGAGGAGGAAAATTAGAATATGAATGGCAACTTAAGGCTTTTTCTACCTATCGTTAAGGTTGATAAGGAGCGCCGCATTGTCGAAGGTGTTGCGACCACAGAGGCGGTAGATAAACAAGGTGAGGTTGTTGATTATATGGCTTCCAAGAATGCTTTCTCTGAATGGCAAGGAAACGTACGGGAGATGCATGAACCCAAAGCCGTTGGAAAAGCAGTTGAAGTTATTCCAGACGACAGTGGAAAGCAGATTTATGTTAAGGCTTATATCTCCAAGGGAGCCGAAGACACCTGGAACAAGGTGAAGGAAGGCATTTTAACCGGATTCAGTATCGGTGGACAAACGGTAGATAAGTGCGTCCAAATTGTTAAAGATACTTCCAGCGGTTCAGCGCGTCAGGTCACTAGGATTACAAAATATAAGCTCAACGAATTATCTCTAGTTGACAATCCGGCAAACCCAGAGGCCACTTTCGCCTTGGTGAAACGGGCTGATAACGGTCAACTGGAACAAACAGAATTGGTTGAAGATCTTCAGAAAGTGATTGTAACTGACTCAGATGCCATGCTTGAGGCAGAGATTAAAGATTTAAGAGACAAAGCCGATGCTTTAGCTAAGAAGGCTCGGACACCCGAAGAACTAGAGAAGATGGAAGACGACGATTTTGGAATTGTTCGTAAGTTTTCTTCACCACAGGGAAAGTTGATCAAAGAAAGACTTTTGCCGATGCCCGACAAGGTGCATGCTCAAACCGTCCTTAGAAAGCTCGGAGATCACCCTATCTCCGAGGAAGAACGGACGCAAGTGCACAACAAGGCCAAAGATATTCTAGGTGCTTCCCACAAGGATGATGAATGTAAATTTTGCAAATCACATAGTAGAAAATCAGGAGGTGAACAAGAGGAAATGAACGATACGATGGCTAAGGAATTATCAGGAAAGATCGATGGATTGGTAGAACGAATTGGTAAGCTATTAAAGCAATATGAAGGTGCCCATGATCCTAAGGCGGGCGCTAAGGCGACCCCCAAGCAAGAGGACAAGAATTTGAACCCTACGGATGCTCCGGCAGTAAAGCCTTCTAATCCCGAAGAGGCAGGTCATCCTGAAAATTCAAATCTTAAGACGCAGGAAGAGCACCAAGGTCATGGTGCGGCTCCAGTAACTAAGGCTGCTGACCCGGCGACATCTGATTTACAGACTCAGAAAGAGCCAGCGGCTCCTACGAATGGTGCAAAGGAACCCCCGGCGGTTAAAGCTAAAGAAGGCGAGCCGAATCCTTCCGCTCCAGAAGAAGACGGACATCCCGCTAATTCGAACTTGAAGACTCAAGAGGAACATGAAGGTCACGGCGCAGCGCCAGTGACGAAGGCTGTCGAAGGTGACATGCCGGAAGATATTAAGGCGAAGATCGAAGCTAAGAAAAAGAAGGATGAGGAAGAAGACGAAGAGCCAGCCGATAAGGTAGCTACTAAGAAATCTTCTGAATCTGGAGATCTAAGGAAATTGGCCGACGCAGTTGATTCATTAAGGAAAGAAGTTGACACAATTAAGAAGCAACCACTCCCAAGGCGCTACAACCGAGTCGAGAAGACCGGCGATGCCGATGGTGATACCTTGCAGAAATCGTACGACGAGATCCGTTCTTGGCAACGCGCTAATCCAGGGAAAGAGCTTCCCTCAGATTTAGCCGCTAAACGAGAGCAGTATCTTAATAAGTCACTAGACAACAAGTTTGGTGACGGCTCCATCCAGAAAGCCTAAAACAAAGCAATACCAAAACCAAAGGAGAATACCAAAGAAATGAACGCACAGCAAGTTAATCAAGCAATTCAAGACATCCAGAAGGCTATTAGCTCGGTAGATGTCTCTGGGTTACTCTTAGTTCGCGAGGATTAACCTCTTGCAAGTCCTCGTTAAATTCTACTATTTGCTGGAAACTCTCGCTAGGCCGTGACTCCCAAAGAGGAAAAAGACACGGATAGAGACAATCAGCAGGGAAGATAACCTAATGAGACATACATGGAACTTTACTGCATGGTCTAACCCTCTTGCGCATTTAGTAGGAGTATACTTAAGCGACGGATGCGTACACGGGGATGGGATTAGACGATCTAAAATATTCTCTCATCAAAGTATTGATCGAGAATACGCTTGGAAGACCAAGACGGCCTTAGAAAAGGTCTTGGTCCAGCCGGTCAGGTGGCGGGAATATGATAGAACGTTTAATAACCCGAACAGCCATGCGGGGGTTGGAAGGACGCAGAGGATTTATGAGGCGTCAGTCTCCAATACCTCGTTTTGTGAATGGATTCAGTTACTTACCAACCACAAAACCACAGTTCCAGAGTTACAAGCTAAGCACTTGGTACATCTTCTGTCGGCGTTTATTGATGGGGATGGATATATTAGCACCTTCAAAGGTAGAAAGCGACCTCAATCTATCGGAAACTTCTTGATGTGTTACCAATCGGGTATCTGCGGGAAGGGTCCGAAACTAGAACCAATTGTGGCAGCTTTCAGAAGAGTGGGTGTTAAGATAGGTGCTCCGAGATTGGGAAAATGGGATGTGCTCAGTTTCTCTATGAACTTAGGTAGCTTGGCTGACTCAGGTGTATGTTTCTCGATTCATAGAAAATTCTTTAAATTTTGTCAATATGTGAATCAGGTTAAACCCTCAACGACTATACGTAGAACACTTGAATACTAAGTGATGATATAGTCTGACCTGCATAGAGATATGCAGAGCTAGGCAGAAATGTCCTAGCCGCTCGTAAGAGCAGTAACAGTTTGTTGCAAGCTGAAATGGCTGTTATGGCCCCGACAGATACTCCTCTGCGAAATCGTTTGAACCGCATTCAGGGTAATGGTAAGGCGCACTCTTGGTACCGTCTCGTTCCTACGACCGCTGCAGAAGGTCTCTTTCTCGGTACGAATCCTGCTAAGGGGTTCTTCGAGAAGGGCAGTCTTCCAGATGCCACGACCCCTAATTACAAATTCCTGAGCGCTCCGTATACATCGCTCGGTGACGTGGTAACGGTAAGCTTTTTCGACCAGATGGCCGGTGGTACCTACACTGACATCAAAAAGCACCAAATCAAGGTCAAGATGTTGAACGTGGCCTTGATGGAAGAGTGGGCTATTATCAACGGAGATTCTTCTGTTGGTAGCGGTCTTCAGTACGACGGTCTTCTGACTCAGACAACAACCAACGTTGTGGACAACACCAGCAATGCGCTCTCTCTTTCTGACATCACGAGCCTGGAGAGGGACATTGTAGAAGTTGGTGGTAAGCCGCAAGCTGTGGTTGCTGGTTACCGCGAGGTTCAGAGGATTAGTGAATTGGTTCTTGGATCGTTCTACCGTTTGTTCCAGGCCGGTGCCGGATCTATGGCGGACATTCCGGCTGGTGTTAGCGTGACTCGTTGGACCTCACCTTTCGGTGTGGTTGACATTATCGGGTCTCGTTACCTCCCGGTTGACGGTATGGACCACTCAAGCCTCTTGGTCATCGATGACAAGACGGTTCTTGAAGATGGTAACGCGATTCAGATGGTTGACTTGATGCCGCTGAGTGCTATTGACTTGGCGCTTCTTCAATCGGCTTATCGAACGCTGGTTGCTGAGTTCACCGTACTCCAGATTACGTGTGAAGCCTTTCAAGGGAAAATCATCAACATCGGCACAACTGAGGTTTAATAGTTGCGTTGAAGTCGATGGAAAAGTAATTGAGGGCGGGGAGCGGAGCATTGGCTCCGCTCCCCTGAACCAGAGACACTGTAAACTAGCGGGAGGATAGATGGCCACTGTAAGATGTCCTGTTGGAGTTGGACGAGTCCGAGTGGGAAACATGTATTACAACGTCCAAAGACGACCAAAAAAGTCAGGCGGAGTTATTAATATTTCTGAAGTTGATGCTAAGCGTCTCCTTCAATGTGCGGGCTATGAGTTAGTAGCTGAGGAATCTAAATCCGTAGAACCTGAGATTGTTCCCGAACTCACTCTATCTTTTCCAGTTACAACCAGCACCGCCACTACATCGGTTAAGGTTAATTACGATTTTGCTCCACAAAGTCTGTGCCTAATGTGTCGAGCGATGAATTTCATAAAATCGAGATTTTCGAAAAACTCAAGTACATCACGGATACCGACAGCGTAAGCTTCGGTATCATATGTGTGTACAAAAGAGAATAGGGTAAAGGAGAGTATACAAAATGCCCACAGATCCTACACAATATAAGGGCAAAAAAATTAAAGCTTTTCCGTATGACCAAAACGGGCGAGATTCCTCTGTATTAATACTACCCATCGTTAGTGGGACAGAAATTATCGGATATTTGCCAGCGAAGGCTACTGATAATGGAGATGGGACTGCAACTTTAGCTACCAGTGGAGGCGGTGGGGGTGGATCTAGTGACGTAAATCTCGTATCAGTAGGAGGAACACCTCAAACCAGCGCGGATTGGACTCCTTTACTTCAAAATTTAGATGTAGATTTGAGTACCCGTGCTAGTGAAACAACACTGTCGGGTATCAAGACTCAGACAGATCAGTTCACCTTCAATTCAGGAAGGCTCCTTGTGGAAGCTGACCTAGATGCTTCGGATATACAGATAGGTGCTGTAGAGTTAAAGAATGGGACGGATGATACCAGGGCTACGATTGAGTCTGATGGCATGGATAACGCTCTGGTGGTGAAGCAAAACTCTCAACCATTACCGACTGGCGCTTCTACAGAAGCTACGCTGTCTACTCGACTAGCTGATGCAACTTTTACCGCACGTATTAATACTCTCGGTCAGAAAGAGATGTCCGCTAGTACACCGGTTGTTATAGCTTCAGATCAGACCGTGATCCCGGTATCTGACAATGGTGGAAGCTTAACAGTAGATGGTACCGTCGCGGCTACGCAAAGTGGCACTTGGAACATAAACAACATTACCGGAACTGTTTCATTACCGACGGGTGCGGCAACTGAAGCCACTCTAGCAACACTCCTCACCCTAACTGGCTTCCAAGCTAGAATCAATACTCTTGGGCAGAAAACCATGGCGAACTCTACGCCAATTGTTATAGCATCAGATCAATCAGCAATTACAGTTGCCAGCCAAGAGTCACAAGCATCTTCAGGATCAGCGACAGCAGTAAGCGTGACGGGTGCCGCCACTCTTGTACTAGCAGCTAACGCCAATCGCAAAGAATATACGATAGTCCATGAGAATGCATCAGAAACAATATACGTAGGGTTAACATCGGGTGTAACTACGGCAAACGGGTCTCCGTTGGTTGCAAATCAATTCTATGGGAGTAACAAGTATACTGGCGACGTATATGCAATATCAGATGGGACGACCGTCAGCGTTCGAGCCATAGAAATAGCATAATATTGATGACCCCTTGGCGAAAGACAATACGTATTAAGAGTCGCCAGGGTTCTATCAAAATGAAGGTTCGCAAGAGCATTAAAATGCCTGAGGTTCTCAAGGGTAGCTCTCTCTGGACCAAGATCAAGTGGAAATTTAATTCTTATCGGAGGCTCGCCAAATGGCGAATGACATAAGCGGGAAACGTCCTGTACCATTGCCTGTAGACGGAAACAGCCGACCGGTGGCCGGTCTATGCTTCCCTATCGTCGATGGGATGGGGCGAATTACTGGTTGGGCACCTGCCGCGACAGTAGATCAAGGCGACGGCACATTGGCTCTAAAGGTTGACACCGAACTTATAGTGGAAGATGCAACTATAGTGCTTGGAAATGTCAAGGTTGGATCAACCGATCAGACTGCTGCCAACGTTAGATATCTAAAGGTCGAAAACGATGGAACGGTTCACGTTCTAATTACGAATCCAGCCATCGATACGAATGTTGATCGGTGGGGCGGTACAGATCAGACCGGCGCTGATTTAACTCCTTTATTTCAAAATCTAGATGTTGCTCTATCCACACTTGCAACTGAGGCAACTCTATCAGCTATTCAGGTGTTAGCTAGCAGTATTGATGGAAATCTGGACGTTGCTCTATCTACTCGCGCTAGCGAAGCTACTCTAGCCGGGATTAAGGCAAAGACAGACTTATTGACATTTGCTACCGGACGATTAGTAGTGGATGGTAGTCAAGTTACACAGCCCATATCTGCAGCGTCTCTCCCTCTCCCAACCGGCGCGGCAACCGAAACTACTCTATCTTCAGTATTGACAGAGTTGCTACAGAAAACTGAACCTGCTGATCAACAGCATGTCATAATCGATACTATTCCAGAAGTTGAGATTAAAAATGATGCAGGGAGTCCCATTCCAGTCACAGGTACGATTATATCTACGCCCTCTGGGGTTCAAGACGTTGATGTGGTCGGAAATACCATTGGATTAGCTACGGAAGCCACTGTAGCTGCCATTGAAGCTGACACAGATAACCTAGATGTGTTATTGTCTACTCGGCTCGCGGACGCAACGTTTACATCTAGAATCAACACTCTTGGTCAGAAGTTAATGGCTGCCAGTACTCCCGTGGTCCTAGCATCAGACCAAACAGTTATTCCAGTATCGGATAACGGTGCTAGTTTAACTGTTGATGGTACCGTCGCCGCAACACAAAGTGGTACTTGGAATATTAACAATATTACGGGCACTATATCTCTACCGACCGGCGCTGCAACGGAGGCCACATTAGCTGACGTTAAGACCGCTACGGAGACCCTGGCCGGAACAGTGATATCGGGACGTGTCCAAGTTGACGCGGATCTATCAGGAGCCGACATTGAAATCGGTGCTGTAGAATTAAAAGATGGAACCACAGACACTAGAGCGACTATTGAATCTGACGGGGTAGACAACGCTTTAGTAGTAAAGCAAAATTCTCAACCTTTGCCCGCCGGTGCAGCCACTGAAGCCACGTTAGCTACCAGAGCTTCGGAGACAACCGCAGATGCCATTAAGACAGCGGTTGAGTCTGTAGATACTACGCTAGATGTTGCGCTGTCCACTCGCCTAGCAGAAGCGACCTTTACAGGCCGCATTAACACGTTAGGCCAAAAGGTGATGTCCGCTAGTACACCGGTTGTTATAGCTTCAGATCAGACCGTGATCCCGGTGTCTGATAATGGGGGCGCTCTTACGGTTGATGCAGTAAATCTAGATATTCGCGATCTGACAAGCGCTTCTGACTCGGTTGCCGCCGTGCAATCGGGGACTTGGAATATTAACGACATTTCGGGGACGATCTCTCTACCTACCGGAGCAGCAACCAGCGCAAATCAAGCGACTGAAATTACGGCCTTGCAGTTAATTGACGATATTGTTCATTCGATGAATGCTGCATTCAGTAAAGCGGCGGCAATTGGCGGGCAATTAGATGATACCACTACAACCGCAGCTACAGAAGACAACGTTGCTCCACTGAGAATCACGGCTCAACGTGCGGCGCATGTCAATCTTAGAAATGTCGCCGGAACAGAAATTGGAACTGCTTCCAACCCTGTAAGAACAGACCCAACGGGAACAACTACACAACCAGTGAGTCTCGCAACCCAAGCTTCGTATATTATATCGAACGGGGGCGAAGCTCCAGGGAACGGTAAATCTATGCTATCGCTTCTTAACGGAGCCGGTAGTGATGTGATTGTTAGGATTAGAAAAATTTTTATTAGAAATGTAACTACTTCTGCGATTACTGGCGTTCTAGCGAATCTTGAAGTGTTCCGTATTACCGGGCATTCTTCTGGAAATGTACTGACTCCTGTAGAAATGGACACAAATCAAGCCCTTGATAGTGATGTCACAGCCCGTTCAGCAGCTAGCATCTCTGGGGAGGGTGCTTTATTAGATAGCTTCAATTTTAGCTCTGATGAATTGGCGTCGGGTGGAACAGGATTAGAAGATTCGCAACAGAGTTTGGGGCAGCATTTCCCTGTTTATATAGCAGATATCGACCAGATGGCTCCAATCACTCTACGGGCAAGCCAAGGCATACACGTTAAATGTCAAACCAATACTACGGTGGGTGCGTTTGATGTTATATTTTATTTCACAGTGAGTTCAACGTAAGGAAAATGGCCTCATATATCATTTCTTATACACAATTGAAAACGTTAGTGATCACTAAGAAATTAAATTGGCAATATATTGAAAGCGATAACGGGTACGATTTATTAGCCAGTGACGGGATTGTAGTTTGGACCACAGTAGTATATAAAGATGGTGGGGCGGACGTTACAGATTTCGAAACGAATTACAAAGCGCTTGCTAATACTGAAACTCTGAGCGGACGGTCTAGCGCGATACCGGATCGTCCTTCGCAAAGAGCAGGCCGGGTACAGAGACAAGGCTCACTAGATCACCAGACTGGCAATCAGACACTTTATACTGTTACTGTGGGTAAAGTTCTTTATGTGACGGATGTGGTTCTAACGGTTTACAATACAAGTATAGCAGCTGCCGGTAGATTGCAAATTCGCGATAATACAGCTGTGGTAATTCCCGTGAGTATGCCTCCAGCCGGTTTAGCTACGACTGCAGCATCTTCTCAGCCAACTGCATTGGTGGCCACATTCACCGAACCCAAAAAGTTTTTAACAAATGTTAATGTAAACATCGCAAGCGGAACCATCACATATAGTTTATCACTGACAGGATACGAAGAATGATTCCATGTCCTAATCAACTTAATGACGGCTACATGTTTCATGCCGAGATAGTACGAAACTCCCTTGGCATTCCTGAGAATGTGGCTCTTTTTCACAACAATTCCGCGACCAAATATATTCTTTTTCAGAACTTTGAATTGTTTTTGAACTCGGCCACCTACGCAACATGGCATATTTCTCTGAATCCCTCATTCTCTTCATTAGGCAATGCTCAGTCTGTCACACCGTTGAAGACAAACAGTATCGTGATTCCGGAAGGAAAATTGTACGACCAACCAGTTATAACTGCAACAGGTCAGAATTTGAAATCTTTTAGTACCGGAACCGACCTTAGAAACTATTCAAGAATCCCAATTGTGCTACTGGCTCCCGGTCACAAACTTCTGATTCGCCGAGACAACGTTGGCGTAGGTAACGAAATACGTATCAATATAGATTGGGTGGAGTTATAAAATGCCTCTTGCGCTCAGATTTGAAGGGATTCAAACCGTGGTTGAGCCTGGTCAAACTGTAGGAATCGGAGAAATAGTTCTTGACTATCCTTCCGAGTTACACGGAGTACAAATCTTTCCTCAATCCGGGACAGTTTTTGGCGACAAAGGTAGCTTGGATATAGTGATTCCGGGGGAAGAGGGAGACACGTTGGTGCACTCTTTTGCGAACAATGCCTATCTTAGTCCTGAAGTTGGGGCGATTGTAGTTACAATTAACTCAGAAACAGACAGCCCTGCTGAAGTTCCCACAGGTCTGAAATATCGCTTCACATACGTTGCCGTAGATACAAACGGGAGAAAGTGTATAGTCTGGTTGAGGTTGAAAAAATAATGGCACTCTCTTATTTATACTGCACTGTTGATGATGTCAAAAAGAAGCTATTGGGTCTCGATGTATCTGATGTGCCGAGTTCACTAATTGCATCAATTACTGATAAGTATATCCCATGGGCACAAAGAGATGTGGACTCTTTCTGTGGTACTAACTTCGACCTGACTGAAACCGAAGAGTTTTACAATGGTAGCGGTAGCGCAACTTTAATATTAAAACATAAGCCAGTAAGGGAGATCTTGAACGTCACCTTATATTTAATCCCATCAGCCCAATGGTTTCAATTCAAGAGATGGTACTACACGCAAAACGTAGACTCGCTTGGTACAAAAGTAGCTAGAAGCGGGGGCGTAGAACCAAAGAATGCGGGTCTGATAGATGCGGATATCCCTATCACTGTGCCGTATACCTTTGAACCCGGTTTGGGGTTTCAGAACGCAGACGCTAATCCCGCAGACCAAACAGCCGATTTCTCTAGTTCACAGATACAATACGGCAAGTCAGACATGTTTGTCAATAGCTCATTGGGTATATTAACTATTCCACCTAGAATTTTATTCCTTGAATCACAAGCGGTGCCATTTTGGAATTACACTTGGCTACGAGGCACTTCAAATATCCGTGTGCGATATATATATGGATATTCAAACCCTCAAACTGCTGACGATCTTGTTAGTAGCGTAGCGGGCAATCTGCCATTGGAAATCACGGACGCGACAGCTTGTTTAGCCGCCAAATATGTACTGATAGATAAAGGAATCTTCATGAGTTCGGGAGCTATTAGCGTTAGTGTGGATGGCGTCTCCAAGAGCTACGGAGAGATGCCATATGCAGGATTAATTAAGATGCTTGAAGAGTCCGCTAAGAATACATTAAAGCGTTATAAAAGGTTGGGTGTATAATGCCAACTTCCACGATTACTTCTGCTACTTTCATCGAAAACACTCTTACCAGGACTATTAATTCGAATACGTTCATTGCTACCACAGCGTCAGAGTTATTGACTAGGTGTAGTCAGGGCTTTCTGTCTACTCTAGTAGCATGCGTGGAGGACCAGGATCTAGAGCCGACTGAGGATGGAGGCACGGTTTATGTCACGGGAAATCTAAATCTGCTCGTAAACCCTCCAGTCGTTGTGCATCGCGTTGATCCGTCGACCGGTGCAGAGGTTTTACTCTATGAAGGAACAGATTACACTGTGAACCATGCAGCAGGAGAGATTACTCTAGTAGTAGCTACTACAGACATTATTCGTGTTCATTATTCCTACAGGCCGTTGTCGGATGAAACCATGGAGGAATTGTTTCTCATGTCGGTGTCCGAAGTAGGCGTTTTAGTGAGACGAACCATTGATCCGGAGAGTATACTAGTAGAGTATGAGACAGCAATTTGTCTGCAATTCACCATTAACGTTTTAAAGACACTATTGATCGAGACTAGAAGTTTCTTTGCAGTTTCAGTTGCTGGAAAGTCCATTAGTCTCGATAATATACCAAAAACTTTCGAATTAATCATAGGGACATACCAAGAGGAATTAATGCTTTTGGTCAGACAATTACGACAGTGGAATACTTCGAATCGATTGGAGTAAAATATGTCTTGTGGAAGACCAAACTTTCTTAGTTGTGGTATTAGGAAAATGCTCTCGGACGTAATCTCTGAACTCGGTGAGCCAGTCATTCTCAAATTAGTCGCTTCATCAAGTCCCGGAGACCCGGCCAAGGGAGAGGGACGTACTTATACCTTTACCATGAAGCCTACCAGAGCCGTGATCGACTCCGTAGAACAAAATGACATTCTTTATAGTGGCGGCATTTATCAAATTGGCGACATTAAAGTGCAGATGAAAGAGAAATTGCGTGAGGTTGTGGACACGGTCGGTCATATTGGCGATAGGATTATCTGGCAACATTCAGAATATCGTGTATTTGGGAAACCACAACCGGAAACGTTGAATGGACAGACATTTCTCTGGAGATATACATTTCGCAAGGTTGATGATAAGCCACAATAATGGCTGAAAAGATTGATTTTAAAAATTTAGATACGAAGCCAGCTGCTAATTCTCTACGAATCAGCATTCAACTCGAAAATCCAGAAATAATTAATGAGCTACTTCGATTTGGAGATAAGTACGCTGCCAAGGCAGAGAAAACATTCGCTTCTTTAGTGTTTGAAGCCCATAAATATTTAATCCGAGTCACCCCTATCGATACTAGCGCCTTAAGAGGTGGTTGGACATCTTGGTTAGATGAAAACCGAATTGATTATTCTAGGCAGATTTTTGATATCAGCATAGCTGAGAAAGCGCCAGGCCGCGATTATCACATCGATCCAATGGCGACTTCTGCAGGTGCCGCATATTCGAAATTCGAGGCTCCAACGCCGTTTGATGTTACTATTATCAACGAAGTCCCTTACGGTGAATACGTGGACGATCGAACTGCCTTCGTAGAATTGGCCAAGTATAAGGCCGAATTTTTATTCGAGCAAATTTTTACATCCTGGTTCAAGAAGATACAAGAAGCGCAAGATATCGTGGACCCCGATCCTGCAGAGGAGCCGACAGCTTAATGCCAAGTTCACCATCTGGTAAACAGTCTACTATTACCAGCTTTAACAAATGGCTAATCGAACAACTTCCGGAGGGTGAGGTACATCCGGGCATGGGTACCACTCTGTCTGTGGGGAAAACCTTTTGGTTTCTTTTTGGATATCCGTTGACAGCCCTAATGTTCCCATCGATTACGATATCAGAAGTTGGACTATTCAACCCAGGCGAGACAGCTATAGGCAGGATATTGGGTACGGATCCCAATACAGGAGATCCGATTAAGGGTACTAAACAACAAACTTTGATGGAAATTAATTGTTGGGCGAAAGATACGGCAGAGGTGGCGAATGCGGAAAAGATAGTTAGGGATTTAAGGGATCAGGTGGTATATGCCTTGATGAATGCGGGGGATTTTGATGAATCGGCAGACGATTTTGTTGTCCCGCCAATTTTGTTGAAAGACCACTCTCAAGCGATGCCTCCAACTGTTGGGGTGATCTACTTTGATAAAAACCCCAATTCTATTACAGAAAGGTTTATAGTAGACGCAGTAGATGCAAACATAAAGCGATACAGGTTACTTGTAAGAGTATTTTGGTACGAAATCACCTAAGAAAAGGAGAGATACAATATGGAGACAGTAATTGGGACCAGGACAAAGTTAGAGCTTTCCAGCCGCTCTCACGGGATTATCCGTGTTCCCTTAGCTCAGTCATTCGACTACACGCCTCGTTTTAGTGAGAGGACAATATTCGAATTTGATCGGGATGAGGCTGCGATAGTTGTTACGACTTTTGACGGAGTGGATGTAAGATTCGACTACTTCGATTCAGACAGCAATCTTGTGGACTCGGTGTTCAACGATCTAGACCCAAGCTCCACCATCACTATGCACAATCCCGCAACATTGAGGGCGTTCAACGCGATGTTGAATGTAAGAAGTGAAACGACGGGGTTGATTTTCCAAAGCGTATTGGCACACGGATGCCGCGTTCGTGGGGTGGCTACAGTAGAGCCGGTCCGTGAAGAATCTAGGATTACAGTTGACGCAGCGGCGCAGAATGTTCGTAGACTTAAGGGCGCGGCCATGTTATACAGCCGCATGCTTGCGAACATGCCCGATGCGTCGGTTTATGAACAAACTGATCCGCCTAACTCAGATGTAGACCAGAACTTTCCCGCAATGTCTCCGTACGAAATTACCTTGAACGAAGCTACGGAAGAAGTTGATACGGCTGGGACTCGTTATCTTCTTGTGTTAAAGAACGGAGAAGAAGCCGATACAGCGGAATTTACAGTGAGCGCTACTAAGTTCACATTAACATCCGCGCCAGCTACTACCGATGTGTGGGAAGCTTGGACGGCTTATATCGACACATAATCGTTAAGTTAGTGTAGTTCCGAGGGAGTCAAAACGACGCCCGCGTATTCAGATTTTGCTGCAATCCCGACAGCAATAATCTGGACTCCCTCATTCTTTTACACTACAAATAAGTAGTGTGACATTCGGGAAAACGGGAGGGCAACTAGATGGGCGAACAACGAGCAACAGAAGGCACAGTTTCTAAAGGAGCAGCGGCTGCTTCAGCGCAAGAGAAGTTGACTAGAAAATCGGCTGAAGTAGAAGTGCTTAGATATATGAGTATCACAGAGACTCTTGAGAGAAATATCGAGGAGCTAAAGAAGTCCAACGAACCGGACAACCTAGAAAAAATTAAAGAAGCTGAGCGTAGAGTTGCCGAGCTTAGGCAAGATACTATTTGCGGTGTGTTAGTTCCGCTTAAATTGCCGGAAATGCTAATGGTGCAGGGTCTATCTGCTGAAACTCGAATCATGGGTAAAGACATGGGTTTCGACCTCGACGTTCAGCTTTACGTTATGTGGAAAGCCAACGCGACTGGCATTGTTTACTACTCTCTCCGCAAAAAAGATAATCCGAGAGAGCGATATTTCACAAGCCAGGAAGATCTGGCGGGTATAGATGAGGCAACTCTTGTAGAGTTAGATCGTAAATATCGTGAAGCTTTCTCTTTAACTGAGGAAGAAAGAAAAAATACATAAGGAGCGTCACGTTCATGAATCGGCTTCACGTGGCTAACTCCTTCGGTTTAAGAATCTTTGAAGCCGCTTCCACGGAAGATCTATACTTTGAAGAGTACATGGTTTTGGTCGAAACCGCAATGGAGATTAATGCTGCCAAGGCAGAGAAAAAGACCGATCGATCCGTTTCTATTAGAACAAGAGATTGAGGAGAGAATTGCTAACAAATGCCATCACAACTGGCGTTGAGAATTACTTCTGAGTTCGATCGCAAAGGATTCGATGCCGCTGATAGAGCGACAAAGGATCTTGTGAAAGACTTAAAGAATGCTCAACGAGCAACTCTAGACTTAGAAGGCGCGGTAGGTCGAATTGGCCGTGTAGCCCTAGGCGCTTTTTCAGCGACGGGATTGCAAAATTTCATCGCTCAAGCCGTAGAACAAGAGAGGGTCGTAGCACTATTGTCTAACAGATTCTCTCTTCTTGGGGAATCTGGAGACGAGGCAGCACGATCCGCAGTTAATCTAACCACGTCATTTTCTAAGTTTACTAGGTTCTCTCAATCGGAATTATTGACCGCCTTAAACTTATCTCTTCGAACCGCTAACTCCTCAGTACAAGCATTCAACCAATTGGAGGTGGCTCTAAATATTGCTTCTGCAACAGGAGCAGATTTAAATTCTGTTACCCTAGCGCTAGGCCGTGCTCAACAGGGATTGGTCCGTCCCTTATCTTTAATTACAGGACTAACCTCAGCCCAAATCCGGGAGATGGAAAAACAGGGCAATCTGATTGATGAGTTGGCTACCAAATTTAACGGATTTGCTCAAAAGGAAGGGCAAACGCTGGCAGGGCAATTAGCTATTATCCGTAATCGCTTAGGCGAAGTAGGACAGTCTATTGGTAGAGATTTCCTTCCAACAATAGAGGCGGTAACAGGCAGGCTTGCCAATTTACCAGAACCTCTAGCTAAGACAGCGATTGAGCTTGGAGGGGTAATTGCAGCGGTGCAGGCTTTCAAAGCACTTGGATTTGAAAAATCTTTAGCCTCTATTATTACTAGTTCAGCCGGTGCCGGAGTTGCTCTTAAATCCTTACTGGTCAACCTTGGTGGATTGGGAGTAATCCTAGCCGCCGGAGGACTTTTATTTGGAGTTAATCGGTTATCAGAATTATTTGAGCAACTAAAACAATCTGGCGATGAACTGGCACGGACCAACTTTGGGGTAGCTCAAGCGTTGCGTCGGGATGTAGGAGCTTTTACTACATTTGGGCAAGAATTGCAAGGAGTAGAGAATGCAATTGCGGCTGTCCAATCTCGACTAGAAGCTTTAACTGACGTGGAAAGCGATCAGGCCGACCGTGAGCGAGCCATATTTCGAGATCAACTAGGTCGTCTGCAGGTTAGGCAGCGCGAGCTAAACGAGCTTATCCAACTTCAGGAGCAAGCTTCCCGCGTTGGTCTGGAAGCCGAAGAAAAGCGAACCAGAGATCTAACAAAATCACGCGCCGAGGCCAGACAGCTTGAACTATTCGAAGAAATTTCCAATAGTCGTAGATTATTGGCCGATGCTCGCGTAGTGGGAGAAGAGCGCCGATTACTAGAACGAAAATTACAAAACGATACGATTGAATTTGAACGTGCAGCCTCTGAGCAGCGACTGTCGATCCGACAAAGCGAAATTCAGCAGCTTAGCCGTATCATAGAAGCATCTCGACAATTACTTCTCCCTGGAGTGAATGCAGAAGATCTTGAGAATAGCGATCTAGAACGACGCTTACGAAATATTCGCCAGATCACTCAGGCCGAACAAACTCGTATATCTGAGACTCTACGGCTTGAGCTAGAAGGGATAGAAGAGAGAGCACGCAGGGGTGAGATTGTCGAGCTAGAAGCTGAGAGAGAGAAACTAGCGGCTCGACAGCGTGCAGCTACGGAAGCAGCACAACTCCTACAACAAGCGGTAGAAGAGGCACAGCCCTTAGAGACTGCCTTAGGAGAGGCTCGTGCCGGTCGCTCCCTGGTAGAAGATTTCAAGAGTCAATTAAGTGCTGCTGCAGAACAGCAAAGCGTGGCTCTCGATGTACAAGTCCGATTTGGGGATCGTGAAATAGAACGAGTTATTGGTGCCGTAGATCGTGGATTACGCAGATTGGATATTGAGATCGAAAATTCGGCGCGGAGACGTAGAACCGCTCCTTCAGGAGTTAGATAATGCTTCGTGTGGACGTAGAATGGAGGAAAGGACCGACAGGGATGGGCGGTACGTACTCATTCTATCCAAGACCCTCCTTACTCAGACCACACACGGGTCAGAAAATAGTAGAATTTAAAGTGCCCCTGATGGAAGGGAGTATAACGCAGCAGCTAGGTAAAGATTCGGAACGGTTCGTGCTCCACGGGTTTCTTGTTACCCCTGATGGTCCATATGACGACCTAGACGAAAAGCGTCGAGATTTAGAATCCGGAGTCGATGTTACCCAGGAAGGACAACTACATATTATCTCTAATCTAGGTAACCCAAACAGTGAACACATTTTTTATAATGGGTTGCCACTGAGCATCATATACGAAGAATTGACGAACTCGCGGATTCTGGAATATCGAATTGAGATCCTTTTATCAGATCCAACCGAAAATGTTGTCTAAAGGAACCCAATGGCATTAGTCTTTAATCCTGATACAGGCGGTACATTGACTGACGATCTTGTAGCTTATTGGAAGCTAGACGAGGCGTCCGGTACTCGCATTGATGTAGTTGGAGCCAACGACCTAACTGACAACAATACAGTGGGTCAAGCCACCGGTATAGTTAATGATGCTGCCCAATTTGTAGCTGCTAATTCAGAATATTTGGACATAGCTGATAACGCTGATCTAAGCATGGGCGATATCAGTTTTTCCTTGGCTTTATGGGTTTATTTTGACACAAAACCAATATCTGCAAGTCCCATTGGAAAGTGGAATCAGGTCGATGATCAACGTGAATATCGTTTGCGTTATATCGGAGGTGGGACAGATAGGTTGCAGTTTGAAGTTTCTTCTACCGGTGGCGGTGGTCTATCGAGCGTAAACGCAGACAATTTTGGGTCACCCTCTACCGGTGAATGGATTTTCGTTGTCTGTTGGCATGATGCCACAGGCGATGCTATTGGTATTCAAGTTAATAATGGCACGGCCAACACCGCCGCCCATACAGGTGGCGTTTTTGATGGCACTTCTCGCTTCGCGTTGGGCGCGAATGTATCTGGCGGTAGTCCTATCAACCCATGGGACGGAAGAATTGATGAAACGGGTGTATGGAAAAGAGTCCTGAATACGCAGGAAAAAACCGACCTATACAACGGGGGCGCTGGAAACACTCCGGAAAATGTCTCAATTCAGACGATTGACGGATTGACTACTGTCCTGGAGGGCATTTTTAGTCAAACCATTGACACCGATACTGACATTATCACTAATCAAGGTGTAGAGACAATCGATGCAGAGACTTCCGTTGACGGCGCGACTGAAGTTACTATCGATGCCATTACCACCGTGTTGGAACTGGTAGCTACCGAGACTATTGATGCAGATACGGATATTTTAGAGACACAACCTAGTCAGACTATAAACGCTGAGACATTGATACAGGCTACAATCACTCAAACAATCGATTCTAATACTTTTGTCAAACAACTAGGCGTTACTCAAGCGATTGGTGCCAATTCTACCATCCTGTTGCAGCCCGCGCAGACCATAAATGCTAACACGGATATTTTGGTAAGGGAAGTGAATTTGCAATTGTTCAAGGAATCTGATTTATCTACGCCGGTTGGGACGGCCAGCAACCCATTAGATTTCGGAGTTGTTGAGGCGGGCACCACAGAGTTGCATGCCGATAATCCATTTTTACTTTTCAATGACAAAGGAAATGTTCTTAATTCATTTGACGCTAGAGAAGTTACTATTAGCGTTGTCCAATTCAACATTGAGAATGAGCTTCAAGGGACAAGCAATGGAACTGCAGATCAATCTTTTACAGTCGCCTTTCCTCCCGCGTTGGATAACGATGAGCTTATCACAGTCAAAGTAAACGATATCTCTTGGGTTAGAGTTTCCACATTTGCTGGATCGGGACCAACTTCAGAAGTTTATACATTTGATGCAACAACAGGCGAGATTGTATTTGGGGATGGGATACAGGGTAAAATCCCCCCTATGGGTGAGAGTGTTAAAGCTTCTTATACCCCTGACACACTTTTGTATGGTAAACAAGTGGTAGAACAATTATGGTTAGGGGTGCAATCTAATGAAGTTGTGGCGAATAACTTAACAGTGGAACTTGAAGAACGAGTTCCCACAGACACGACTCATGTAACAGTCATCCACCGCCCGAAAGTAGTTGATGTCACGGGAGTGTGGCTAGGAACCGACCCTAACCGATTAGGCACAAACTATTTCACTGGTGGTGGATTCGATGACCAAAGCGGCGTTGTCACGCTGGGTACGGCAATCCCAGGAGGAACGCCTACGGTGCTCATTGATTATGAGTATACGATTGAAGACGATGCTGAAGGTGGATTCACTCAAGTTAACGATACAACAACACATGAATTTGCAAATCCAATACCAAGTGGTTCTGCTAAGAAGCTTAATTTTCTTGTAACTTTGCCATCGTCAGCCTCATCTTCTGGCGGTGGGACAGTGAAGTTTAAGGTGAGATTTTCTTATCGCGAATAAAATAGAAAGGAAGGAGACAATAAATGTCCGCAACATTTCAATGGTCAGAGAGTAATGGCGCTGGTGAAACCGTGACAAATGGTATCACTAACGTGAACTTCGGTAATCTAGATTCTCCGAACCTCGCTTCCCCGAATAACCGCGTGGTGGCAGGAAACAACAGTTATGAAAAGCGGATCCGCGGTAGATTTAGCGGAACTTATACCATGATCGATAACCTCAAGTTCTGGAAGTCAGCAGGATCTCTCGGAACCGGTATCACTATTAAAGCAGTCGCTGACGCAGCTTACGCAACTCCGACTGACTCAACATCGATTGTGGCTACGGCTAATATACCAACCACGGAGGGTACAGCATTAGTTCCAGCTTCTCCAGGAGCTTCACCTAGCTTTTCCGGTTATCTCACCATGCAGTTGCAAACAACCGGCGCAGCAACTCCGGGAAGTATCGGTACACAGACCATGACCCTGAAGTATGACGAAGTATAAGACAATTCAATGTCATAGTTTAAGTGGGCATCCTAATACAATATGGTGCCCATTCACTTTCGGGAGAAAACCATGGACAAACTATTGTTGGTGTGGAAGGCATTCTTTAAAGACGAAACTATAATTAAACAGTTTGAGGGCGACATTGAGCACCCATTTCGAGATGTCCTTCAATATCAAGAAAAATCGGCTCTCGTAGCTTTTGAATTAGAAAATACTACAACATCAAGAATATACCGCGTTGATTTAGCGCGAGGAACGATTACTATAAAGTCGAAGCTCAATCTTGATTTGCCTATCGAGGACGACGTAATGACAAATAAAGCGAACTGTCGTTTGATTTATTTCCGTCGGGTTACTCGCCAGATGAGTTGGAACGGATCAAAAATGGCAACAATGGGCGATCCAAACATTTTATACTTCATTGGCGTCCAGCACAACGAGCCAGACGGTCGTAACCATAAAACGTTATTACAAATTTCTGACCGCGACGATATGCACATTGTCTAATGCCAACGCAGACGATAGATTCAGAGTCAACAATCTTGGAGGTTCAACCGTCTCAAACGGTAGGATCCTCTACAATTGTATCTCTGAAGTTTCTTGATCTCATAGGGAACGTTGTTGCTGAACGTGTCGGGGCGGTGGATGAAGAGGGTAACATAGAGCCAGAACAAACGACCCCTACGGCACCTACATTATTAACAGCCACAGATCTTAAACTTGGTGATAGCGTTAGATTGGTGTGGTCTGGAGGCGGTCCCTTCTACAACGTATATTATAAAATTGCAGCATCTATTGATCCGTTTACGCTAGCCAACGCGAATCCTCTATCTGGTTCATCTACTCAATATGATGTGGGAGGATTAACGACAGGCACTCTCTATACTTTTATGTTAAGAGGAGTCAACGGTATAGGGACAGAGAGCGCGGATTCAAATACCTTAACAGCAACTCCGACATTTGATCTTACTCAGTCAAAATTTACCAAGCCTACTTGGGAAGTAAAAGTCAACAGCGTTACAAACACCGAGGCTATTCTAGCAAGCGTTGAATTGGGATATGGTAATGACTTATCTCGCGGCATATTCGAAATCAGGAAAGATCCCGATGGCGGCGGATTTCCAGTATACAACGACATAGTGGAGATTTTTATCAACAGCCGCCGCGTCCTCAAAGGCAAAATCAAAGGGATCACGAAGATCATAAGTCGATCCGGAATCGGCAAATCATTTACAGTTATTTCTAACATCACTCAACTTCAAGAATCCGTTGTTCCTACAGACAAATCTATATGGAATGAGAAGGAAGAAGAGGAAGATACTGAAGCAAATAAGAGTCCCGCCAACGAAATTTTATCGTCCATCTTGGGATATACACCATCAGGTACTCCCGAAGAGTTCCCCGGCACTTTACATCTGACGGATCAGACTCTGTTGGATGCTACAGAGTCCGTTATCCGGAAGCTGGGCAACTATAAGTTGTATTTTAATCAGGTCACGGAGCAATTGGAGGTTTATCAATTCGGTCAAGGTGGAGACGTAACTAGGCAGTTTACTAAGGGAAAGAACATTTTAGAATTTAATGTCACGGAAAACCGTCAGGATGTTGTCGATGAAGTCACTGTAATTGGACCACCGAGTCTTCTTCGAGTGAGAAAGATTATTGCTATTCAAGATACAGATTTAGAACCAGATGACTCTGGTAAGCTTACCATTTCTTTCTTGAGATCGGAGCCAAACATACGCGACGTATTTGTTGAAGGCAGCCAAAGACCTGAGCCTGTAATTGAATATAAACCTGACATTCAAGTAACCCCTGAAGAGATGGGCTTAGAGGGCTTAGGCGATGAACCAGCTACCTGGCCTTTCTTTCCTTTGTCTCAGAAGGAAGGCAATATTCAGGGTGACAGAAGGCTTAAGTATGCGATCAAAGCTATCAACGTGCAACCGAGCGGGTTCTCCTCTGTCGGATCTAGCGTCAGGTATGAATCTGAAGACCAAACCCGTGTTTTTGTCGGAGATGTCCCTAAGATTTGGGAAACTGAAACTATCAGTGCTTTCGTGGAACGAAGTAAGCTCGGAATAGCGGGTGGCGGCACCATATCCGTTCAGGTATTAACCAGATTGTCGTGGTTTCCAGGTGCCTTGAGGGTTTCCTATACTTATGAGGATGGGCGTCCAACCGCAACAGTTGGCAGCGGCACTGTGAAGAGGACTATTACCGACAATCAATATCAAATCTTTGTTAATTCAATCCCTGGTCAATTGTTCACAAATGAAACCGAAGTACTCGACATAGTTCAAGAACGTGCCCAAAATGAATACGCGAGATTAAATCGCTCGCGAACCGGCGGGACGATTACAGTTATTGGTGACGAAACTATTGATCTCAAAAGTACAATTTTAGTAGATGGTCAGAAATTAGATGTTGCACGCGTGGTCCACAATGTCAGCAACGGATTCACTACACAAGTCACGTTAACCAATGAGATCTTTATTCCCAATATCATAGAAGAGATACCAACCCCAGATAACGGGCGGGAGTCAGAACGTCGAGCACAAACCACTTTTAGGCTCGGCCAAGAGGATGCTAAAGTTGATCAAAATATAGCGACTCAGAGAAGGCAAGAATTTCAAAGAAACAATACTCCCCCTGAAGCTCCAGGAGCCGTTTACTTATAAAATGTTATGCCCAACATGTCATTCCGATGTCGGAACGGGTAGCCTGGACGAATCGGACCGAGTTCAGGGTGCACAAGGTACGGACTCCGAAGGGCGACCTGTGCCTCAATGGAGCGACGATCCGATTTTAACCCCCAGAGGGTTAAACGGTGAGACATATGTGGGAGACACCTTGGTGCGGAAGGCTATCGTCCACCTACAAGAATTGCAGGATCAGCGACATGATCAAGAAGATGAAGCGGGAATCCCTCAAACTGAATTTAGCGATTTTGGATCTGATAATCATGTCCTGGTGCGTCATATTATTGAATTGCGTCAATCTACCGAGAGACTATTGAATGCATCTGGTTCGACTTTAGAAGAGTATTTCAAATTAGATGCGGACGGAAACGAAGTTGCTCAAAACCCGATTTTGTCTGAAGATTTCGGAATATCGAATCCTCAAGATGAGTGGATTGAAGTGGAGCGAGGAGCACCGTATATTGACAAAAATGGAGCAATTGTTACTTCATTTGAATTACCAGATGCGACATCGGCTCAATCACCTACTCTCCCAGAGAATACGAAAATTAAAGGCATTCATATTGAAGATCTGCGACATCCTGTGTCGGTCAGTCAACAGGTCGCCATGGTAAGTGGAGGTTCGAGTATATCAGTTGACCCCAACCTAACCAGGTTCTATGAAGGTATCCCATTCGAGGGCATTCAAATATCACATGCTAATTTCAAAAAGATTGTACTCGCGTAATGGCTGACATCAGACACCCGAACGGGGCTTGGTATATTGATCCCGATGATGGGACGATCATATATCTATTTGATGTAGTGACTACGACTCCTCTTGCAGCAACGATATTCTTTGATCGAACGTTAGGGACTAGATGTCCTCCACCGGCCATCTATTTTATTCAGAGCAATAACCCAAGAGATATTGGATCAATGGAGCCGGTGGTGTACGGAACCATGACATGCGGCATAGCTACTAGGCATCGACCAACAAAACAATTAACAGTATCACCGAGTCTGCCAGCCGATTTCTGTTTCAATTCAGGAAAGTTACTTCAATTTGAGGATAGACTATCATTGTTTTTAGAAGAGTTTACTCCTTCTCGCGTAGGGCTAGATACGGTTCTCATTGGTGGAAATACTGATTATTCAGTCAGAACATTCATCACTCGGTACGATTTTATAAATCATATTACCTTAGGAACGAGTAGCGGTAGTCCTTCGCAGACATTCACAGCGAGTGAATTTGATACACCAACTCTAGGCGCTCCAACGGTTCGAGTGGATGGTCAAGTTTGGAGCCAGGTCATAGGTTTTGATGGATCTGGACCTGATTCCACGGTCTATATTTATGATAGCAGCACAGCCACAGTAGAATTTGGGGATGGGATACAGGGGCAAATCCCTGCGGAAGGAGCAGAAATAAAGTTACGAATAAGCGTTAGAAACGGGGGAGGGACGTGGAGTTTTGCTGGGATTACGGTAGACCAACAGCCAGAATATAACTTGGCTATTATGGGGGCGTTGGAAGATCGGATTCTCTATGCTCGCGCTCTCATCGCAGTAGCAGATATAGGCAAATTTACAAATTCAGTAACCACGCTTAATGGTATTCGAACAGAGTATTACAGAAATGTCCCACATAATTCAAACAATGCGGTCCTTGAGTCTACTGGCACTTTGTACCATAAGAACGAGGGCGGCACGTTGGTTGGATCGGGCGGAGATACGGTCCTGTTAAACTGCACAACAGGAACACTTACAAATTACCCCAGCTTTTCAAAGCCTCTAAACAGCGGAACAACGGTGGTTGTAGAGACAGCAAACATAGTTGTAGCTGAAAGTGAGATGCAAGAGTCTACATTTTTGGGGGGATTTAGAAGCGTAGCGGTAACAGACTATATTGTCTCTACTGCTGGTTGTGAGATAGGACCACCAACTAGTCAAGATGTTGTTCAATTTGTTTTAGATCAGACATATGAATCTGCTTTCAGAGATGCGCGAATAATACAAGTAGGAGACGTATTTGGTACTTTCGATTCTCCTGTCGTTACTGGTGCTTATAATGGCGGTACTTCGGTTGTCATTATTTCACCGTCTTTATTTGGACACTCGATTGACTTTCAAAAAACCGGGACTAGCTCTCTCGGAATTGTGAAAGTGGTTGTTGAGTCGAGACTAAAGCCGTTTTTCAAAGAATTAGCCGATGATCTAGGCTTGAGTGTAGATCTGGACGACTTTACTATAGATTACGATTTCATGCCGGGGGATATAATTGTGGATATTACAGGACTAGGCGGATGCGTTTGATATGCTAGTTTTTACTAATATCGAAACAATTGAAGCTCGAATAAAACAGGTTGATGGAGGCGATGCTAATATCTCCGATTCCACGTTTGTAAATCATGTCAAAAAGTGGTATGCACCTATTGAGCAAGGAACATCTTCGGGTTCTCCAACTTTTCTATACAAAAAAACTTATGACAAAGGGCTAACCCTATCTCAAAATGCCTACGTTGGGGGGAAACCATTTATGTTTACTAAGGAATCTGGAAAGATAATTGCCTACACTCTTGATTATCTTATTCCTGTTGGTGCTCAATCACCGTCTATCGGAGGACCAAGAACGTTGGTTATAAACTCAGACCTGAACAACGACGGCAACGATATGATCCACCGGTTGGACGGTGGAGAGTTGGAGGAGAGTTCAGCAGGTACCTCTTGGACTACTACTGACGATGACGGCACAGTTTTAAGTCCTATCGGAAACCCTGTTCTGACAGATCCTCCCATGTCCGTAGAGGTCAACATAGGAAACCCGAATCGGTTTCCCTGCCCCTTTTTGCAACTTAAAAGACCATCTTCCTGATGTATTTCCTTGGGGCGCGGTAGGCATTTCCTTTAACTCGCGTATATTGCAAGGTAGTAGAATAGCCATCCCCACATCCCAGCGGCACACGAATGAAAAGTCGCTCGAATAACAAAAAATAAAAATCGAATACTTAACAAGTTTCGTTTTTTGTGGTAAAATAAAAATGTATTTGTTTTTTAAGGTTTTTTAAGTAACTGTGAAAGTTTTTTAAGGTTTTTTAAAAGTAAGTATAAAAATGAAAAAGTGCACTAATTGGGGAATGTTGAGAAAATGAGAATTGACGAAAAGGTGCTTCCATTTGCAGCGCAACTAATTGGGACGGCTTGTCGTGCTCTTGGGTGGGGAACGGAGCTTCATTTAGATGATCCTATGACCTCGGCAACTAACTCAGCTTTCCAAAAACGTCTCAATGAAATGTGTGTGGCCATTGACACCAAACCGGAGACAGCACAAGTTGTTTATGTCGAGAGAGGTAGAATTAGACTTGAAAAAATTGCGGACAAAAGAGTCAAAGCCTATTTGTTTTTAGGAGAATTAAATGGTATGTGATAACAAAACGGTCTAGTTAGATAACTTATTTCAACTTCCCTTCAGTTGCTTGCGATTGAGGCGGACAGAGCGGGGGTGCCAACAAGTGCCCCCGCTCAAACTGTATATCTTGACAAAAAGGTATCGAGTGTGGTATACTTATTGTATGGACACGTCAACGGCGCGGGGATTGGCAATAAAGTTGATGGGTGATCATGGCCTATTGGCGAAGGGGTGGGCATTTCAGTTTGACGCGGCTCGTAGCAGGTTTGGCCTCTGTTCCTTCAATAGGAAGGTCATTAGTCTCTCGCAAGAGTTGGTTGAATTGAACACAGAAGAAGAAGTCCGCAAGACCGTGCTCCACGAAATCGCCCATGCCTTGGCAGGGCACGAGGCCGGGCACGGCGAAGCGTGGCGGCGGGTGGCCATTTCTATTGGTGATGATGGAGAGCGATGTTATGATAGGGCTTCGGTGGTGACGCCGCCCAAGAAGTTTAAAGGAGTTTGTCCTACCTGTAATCGAACCATTTACCGAAACCTGAGAATGGCCGGACTAATGTGTAGTCCGTGTTTTCGTTCTAACCGCTCCGCTGAATTGGCCAGGTTTGGATGGGAGAGAAACGAGAGCCAGGGAGATTAGCACAAGGAGGGGACACAATGAACCAGTCGGTCAGTAACACGGAAGATATGCTGGACAGCAGGGACATTATTAGGCGTATTGAGGAATTGGAAGCCTGTGGGGAATTGGACGAAGAAAAGGCTGAGTTGTACGCGCTTAAATTGCTTGCACAACGAGTGAAAAGTTACAGTGATGATTGGGAGGATGGAGTAACGCTTATTCGAGACTCTTATTTTGTGGAATACACCAAGGAAAGATGCATGGATATCGGTGTATTACCAAAAGATATCCCACCGTACCTTGCGATTGATTGGAACAAAACGGCTAAGAACATCCGGTCAGACTACTTCACAATCAATTATGGCGGTGTTATCTATTGGGTGGGTCAATAAAAAAGGAGCACGCGATGGCCGTTGCGGTAGAAAAGTTTATTGATCGCCTAGAGACGTGCGTAGTTTGCGGAGATAGAATTAAGGCGGGGGTGGCGGTGCTGAAAGATCACACGACAGGTGAATATGTAACGCGGGAAGAATTGAATAAGAGAGAAGGAACTCCGGTACATGAGGACATCAGTGTCTATTACGCCGGGGTTTATTGTTTTCAGTCATCAAATTTGAGGCCGTATGTCGCGGATTAACTGTCGGTGGTGCAAGCAAGAGTATTCCAAACATTGGGACGAACAGAATCGTTACTATCACATATACGCACCAGGGACACAATTCGAGAAGCGAGTTGAGTGTGAAGATCAGGAGACAAATGAGCAAAACTTTCGCAATCGGTGACATACACGGCGGATACAAAGCTTTACTCCAGTGCTTTGAGCGGTCAAGGTTTAATAGGACCGAGGATAAGCTTATTGTGCTTGGTGATGTGTGCGACGGTTGGCCGCAGACACGCGAAGTTATTGACGAGCTACTTACCATGAAGAATCTCATTTTCGTTATTGGCAATCACGACTATTGGACTTTGGAGTGGATGCTAACAGGAGAACAGCCACCCATTTGGACGGAACAGGGTGGAATGAGCACCCTAATCTCCTATAATCAGGATTATCTTGATGTACCCGAGTCGCATATCGAGTTCTTAAAGAGTGGGACTCCCCTCTACATTGATGACAAGAACCGAGCGTTTGTTCATGGAGGGTTCGACCGAAAGAAGGACGCCCGGACCCAAGATCAGCAGACTTTGATGTGGGATAGGAGGCTCATTCAGACTGCCGTGGAATGTAGCCGAATGAGGGGGAGCAGACCAAAGAAGTTGACTGAATTTTCCGAAGTTTTCTTAGGGCATACACCTGTCTCGGCGCTCGGCATCGCCGCGACAGAAGGTTCAATTGTGGTAGATACACCTGTAAATTTATTTGAAATTTGGGATTTGGATACAGGCGGAGGGTGGGAAGGCAAAATAACCATTATGGACGTAGACACTCATGATTACTGGCAGTCTGATATCGTGTACACATTGTACCCAGGTGTTCATGGGCGGCAAGGGGAAGAAATGAGGAAGCGTATCAAGGGCTATCTAGCGTGAACGGAAAATCTTGACAGAAATATCTTTCATGTGGTATACTTTAGTTGGAGGCAAGATGGTGGCACAAACCGAGGATAGGCAAAATTGGGTTCGAGAAAGGAGGCGGCAAGTTCGTCCACCGACATTTTCCAAGTTTGGTCTGATGTTAAGAACCAGTGATCGCGAGTTTTACGACTATTGTACAGCATTTTCAAAGCGAGAGGCTATTGAATTGTTTAAGAGAAGGTACTCGTTTTTGGGTGTTATGGAAACAAGCGGGGCGCAGTTGGGGGATTTGGTGGAGTGCCTTTAAAGGGGAGGGGCAGACAATGAACACTGTGGTCAAATCTCTTTGCGATTGCAGCCTTCAAGAAGCGTTTCAGAAGTATGGACTGGAAGGTACGGAGGAAGTGATTAATCGCTTGTATCAAAATAATCCAAGGATGTTTCGTTTTGTGTTGTTGCGTTACCAACGGTTGATTCGGCAGTCGGCGGCTCAATAATTCAGGAGGATGCATGCAACACGACAGAGTGCGCCAAGTTCTATTAATTAAGAGGGCTGGAGTCTTATATGGATTGCCAGTCGCGGTAGCGGAGTTTGAGTACTACCCTGGAATACCTACTGAGAGGTTGGTGGAATTGTCGGAGTTCGCCTTAAAGGCTAACCGATCAAGGGCGCAAGTGTTGAAAAATAAACTTTTTTAATATTTATTAATAGATTTTAAGCAGCGTTAAGTGATTTTAACCTTGACAAAAGGTGCCTCTGTATGGTATACTTGTTGTGTAAGATTGAGAGGGGGAGAAAGACAACAAGGGAGGCGAGGATGCGCACGACACAGCAGCAGCGGCTCGATGAGATTCACCGAGCCATCTGGGAGGGGAGGGCCTACCTGGAGCGGGGCAAGCGGAAGGTGACTGCCTACAACGACGCGACCGGTTGGGCCGTGACCGGCAACGGGGCCTGGATGAATCGGCGGTCGTTCATGGTGACGCTCGACGACATCAAGATCACCCCGGAGGCCCGACGATGAGCGAGGCGAGGATGAAGATTTGCGAATGTGGGGCTGAGGAAATCACGCTAGCGGTGCCATACCGGAAATCGGCATTGGACGTTCGACCGGTGCAAATCCACCAAGAGGACTACAAGCGGTACGCGAATGACCTGCTCTTTCTTGACAAGCGGCGCGGCCGGGACTACGTTAAAAAAGAAAATGGCACGAAATATGGCTTCAACGTAGCGCGGGAAATTGCAGGGTTAGATGAAGGTCACCAGGGAATGACTTCTGACGAGGAAGTGACGACTTACAAGAACGGCAACACCTTAGACATTCGTCGGTGCAATTTGCAGGTCGTGTTCGCGGGGGAGCAGAAGCGGGGGCGCAAACATGAAACGGCTAGCCAAGCAGCTTGATAAACTGGTTAAGCTCCTGAAAACCGAGTACCTATTTCTCAGGGATACTACTGTAGACATTAGCGAGAGGTGTGTACTATGATTAACTTGACCACTTTCCTAAAAATGCTCGGCGCTGTCTTATTGATTGCTCTTGTGATGCACTCGCTAGGTTGGGTATAATATACTTTAGGTACGGGGATGGGCAGGCCAATCGGGGGAGGGGATACGGATGAATCAAGAGAATAACACTGAGGTTAAGATTTTAGAGATTGAAGGAAAACAGGTCAAAGTCATTCTCCGGAAACCGGCCTCTATTGTTAACGGGGTGACATTATATGGACAGGTGCTATCGTTCACTAAAGATGGCCGATTTTACGGGGTTAAGAAGCGCCGCACAGGGCGAGGGCGATATAGCTTCTCATGCCAATGTGACGGATATTTCTTCGGGGGTAAGACTTGCGTTCATATTCACGCCTTCCGATTAGTGGAGCGGAGCGAAGATTATAATGGCTAGGAAATACCAAATCATCTACGCAGACCCGCCGTGGCCTGAAAACTCTACAATGGCCAGCGGCAGTTCCCCTACCAACCACTACCCATGCATGACTAAGGGGCAACTTTTGAGCTTTCCTGTCATTCGAGAAGTAGCGGACGAAAACTGTCTACTGTTTCTCTGGAGCCCTGCCCGACACCTTGAATTTGCTTTTAATTGCGCCAATGGGTGGGGTTTTAAGTATAGCACTGTGGCTTTTGTATGGAATAAAAGGTTGCCAGTTGTAGGGATGTACAATATGACTTACTGTGAATTTGTGCTCCTATTTAAGAAGGGTAAGGTTCCTCTCCCATATGGAGCAAGAAATGTGAAGCAGTATGTTGAAGTAACTAGAACGTTCCACTCTAAAAAGCCTGAAGAAGTTAGAAAAAGAATAGAGCAGATGTTTCCAAAAGCGAGTAGAATAGAGTTGTTTGCTCGACAGACCTCCCCCGGATGGGATGTATGGGGGAATGAAGTTGAATGCGCCAGCGTCGGTAGTCCGTAAGTCGTGGACCTTGGGTATCGGTGCATAGGTTGCGGGGCGGAAGATAGCGACGTGACTGATTAAATAGGGAGAGTCGATGCCTCTTAGCCCTAGGGAAAGAGAAGACCTTGCTAAGCGGAATTTGGCATGGCTTGCTGAGCGCCGTCGAAGGCGTGAACATAAAGGAGGATCGTACAAGGCAACTATAGCGAGGTTGTACGAGAAGTATTATAGCGCTCAAGGTGAACAGAAGGCCGCAATCAGAGCAGCTAAAGATGTGGGAGTAGACGAAAGGAAATTGGTGGGTAAATCAATGACAAAAGCGCAGAAATTGGCCGCAAAAGAATTAGGAATACGTGGATTCAATGGCATGACTAAAACGGAGCTAGACGAGGCGATCAATCTAGCGACCGGAATTGCCTCAGGAAATTTACCAAGCATAGAGGTTGGAAGAAGCCGATTAGAAGAGCTTCAAAAGTTATCGAGAGAGCGAACGAAGGCGCGTTTCGCAGCGATGAAAGCCAAAAAGGGTAAGAAATCTGAATGAAAGGCTCTTGTCCCACATGCGTTGAGAAGCAGGGGATTACAGGATTCGAAGATTACTGCTGCGTTGTGTGTGTTGTACGGTTGGCGGTTACTGACGCTAGGATGTACAAAGATGAGCACGGAACCACGATTGTAGATCTCAGCGGTGGGACTTGACAAAAATGTCCTTCATGTGGTATAATTGTTGGGTTAGCCCCACAACGGGGCTACAACAGAGGAGGGGAAATGAAAACAGATTTGGAGCAGGTGTTGGAGATTCAGAACGTGCATCTTGACCCCGTAATGTGGAATGGGCAGGAGCTTCGGGGATATAAAGCAGTCACGGATGGAAAGCGGGTGTTTGCAGTTCGGACGGATGACTATGTTCCTGTCTCCCATCAAGCAGTTCTCTCGCGGGTGCAGGAGTTCCTTCCTGAGGGAAAGGTCGAGAATGTGTACACCACAAAGAACTACTCGCGGGCGCTGTTCAACATCAAACTTCCGAAGGTCTCAGACGTGGGGGGAGAGGAAATCCAAACCTGCGTGAATCTTCGGAACAGTCTTGACGGTGGGTGGAGCTTGGGACTCATCGTGAGTCCTACGAGGGTAGTGTGTCGCAACACGTTTGTCCTGCACTTCAAGACAGCGTATGTGAGCATTTCAGAGCGACACATTCAATCAGGGGTGCAGAAGTTCTTTGAGCAGGTTCCGTTGGTGGAGCAGATTTACAATGCTCTCGATGGACAGTTGGAGACCGCTCGGAAGCTCGTCAACCTTCCTTGCACTACAGAAGCGGGTAAAGCGTTTCTCACGAAGTTAGCAGAGAAGCACATTATTCCCGCGACGGTTGCAGAGAAGGCGGCAGACCTGTACGAGAACCCCATCCGCAAGGAGGATGAGGGACGGGACTTCTGGCGGTTGATGAACTCAATTACGGACGTGCTCTCCCGTCGAATTGAGGACAATGGTAGCTTGGTGACGTTTAACCAAGTGTACCGAGCGGGGGAGACTTTCGCGGAGTTGGTTGAGGCGTAAGCGGCGCCCCCTGGGGAGAGGGTGAGTTCAACCCCTCTCCCCGCGCCCTCAAGGAGACAGTGATGAATAACCATCACTCCACTCTCAAATGTAATGACTGTGAGTTGGAAGTTCCTGTGTCCTCTGAGCGAGAATTGACTGAGAAAGAGTTGGGGGAGTTACAGTTCAGGATGCTTTGTCAAAACTGTCTTAAAAAGCAACTCGCGGCTAAAGCATGAGCACTTTGTCAAGGGTTGATTTAACATGGTTAGCTTGTGCTATAGATGGGGAAGGACATATTGGACTTACCAGGATGGCAGAACCACGAAATAGACGAGGATTCTCCCTAATACCTGTAGTTACTATCGGCAATACTAGTCGAGAGTTCATAGAGTATTTTGTCCTATTGGCAGGTGGAAAGATAAGATTTGAGAAACGGAACAAACACAATGAGAAGTCCCTGTATCGGGCTTCTATCTATGCAAATAGGATTAGACAATTACTTCCTACAATACTTCCATATTTGATTATCAAGAGGAAACAGGCGACACTTCTTCTTGAGGCGTTGAGACTTTTGAAGGAGCACAGGCCAGGCTATGCTCCTAATGATAGGAGACCGTATAAGATTTTTGAGAAAATGCGTGAGCTAAACCGAAAAGGTGTAAAATGACCTCAAAGCGACTAGACTTCCTTCTCGAACAGGCAGCAGAAGCATTTGACGAGTGTAGAGACCCGTTCAGTACTGATTGGCTTGTGGAGCACAAAGTAACGGCTGATGAATGTATTGGGCTTTCAAGAGCTATATCAGCAGCTATTGACCTCTTTAGAGTCGGTCTTGTTTCCTCCATGAAGCAAATTGAGCAGCGCGGAATAAAGACGAAGAAATGATAGGGAGACAAAGGAGAAACATTATGAGTTGTGGACACCATTTTATTGGCTGCAAGAATTATGTTGGGGACTTGTTGAGTTTATAGTTTGGACTAAACATAGAAAAGATGGGAGGAAGTTTGATAATCTCCCTGATGGAAATGCGAGGAAAGAGTTTTTTAGATTTATATTCGGCGGCGTGGGAAGATTCGATATTTCTGAACACGCTAACCTCAAAGTAAGTTTGTGGGTGTAAAGACATGAGGAAACTCTTTATCTGGCTCAAGAGACAGTTCTGCGACCACAAAAGCCGAAAATGTAGCGGTGTAACTTTCTGTGGATACCGAGTAGCTTACTGTGGGGACTGCAATCACTATATGTATACTAGGAGGGGCAAGGTCGAATGTCGTATCTAATGGAACTGTACTCACGAATTAAAGTTCAGGACTCCAAGATAAATGAGCTTATATCGTATTATGAGTCTATGGCAGAATGGGACGGACAAAGAGAAATAATTGCGACAGAGATACTAGACTATATGAGGCTATACGACAAGTCTATCGGAATGTTTCTAATGGAGTTAGGTAGATGATTGGGGACTCCTATTGGGTTTGTGTTGTATGCTATCGAGTTTGGGAAACTCTTTATACAAATATAGGTCAATGTCCTCACTGTGTAGAGTTATCTTGTCTAAGGACTAATTGATATGGACGGATTTAATATCATACCTGATGAGCAGGAGATAGACGATGTAGCGAGGAACTACGCTTCTTCTGAACTTATCAGCCGTCATTTTTCAGAGTTTGAAGCTCTCCGACTAATCCGAAAGCGAGAAATTAGAGAGGGAATTATGAAAGCCGCTAAGGAAGTAATGAAACAACGGGAGAGGCACAATGATTGAACTCTCAGGAATGATAATCGAAGTCAAGGCGTCAGATATTCGAGAAGCAAAGAGAATCAGTAGGGAGTATAGGGAACGGAAAATAACTTCCTATTATCGAGCAGATTCTTGTCCTTTGGCTATTGCTCTAAAGAGGACATTTCCTGATTACCGATTTGCTCTCATTATCCCATATATGAACGTTAGCAGGGAAAGTTTTATTCCACATGATTGTAAAGTGAACGAGTGTGGGTCGAATTATCATCGTTATCTGAGAAAACTAGTTCAACTATCAGAGGAAGCAAAACAATTCGCATACGAGGCAGACAAAAAGAAGGATAGAATTAAGCCGCGTAGTGTGAGACTATAATTACAGGCGATTATCAGACTAACAAGCTCTACCACGACGGTACAGAAATCCTCCTAGAGCGGAGCCTAAAAGTACGAGCACACCCCCCGACTGGTCTGAGTTGGGGCTACAGAGGGAGTGGTTGTGCTCAAACAGCATTGGCACTCCTGCTACATTTTGGCGCGACAGAGAGTGAAGCTCTTTCGTGGTATCAGGGTTTTAAAGAAGAAGTAATTGCTCCCCTCAAGGATGAACAAACAGGACAATACGCGGGTAAAGGTGGGTGGAGAGAAGTAGAAGCGAGGGAGGACTACAACTAATGGGAAATAGAAGAGAGGCTATAAAGAATATTTGTTATAGTCCCATTACGGTAATTATGGGTGGGTTGGCAGGGTCGGAAGCAAAAGGTTCGGCGGTTGGCTATCTGTCTGATCCACATAACCCGGACAATATTAATCGATTACTAGATCTGCCTAAACTCTCCGTTGTACGAACTGGTGGTCCTAACGCTGGTCACTACGTGAAATATCGGGGAAAAGCTTATGCCATGCAGCAGGTCCCTGTGGGTTGGATTAACCCCGATGCACAGCTATATTTAGGTCCTGGCTCTCTTGTCAATCCGGAGGTTTTGAGACGTGAAATTGGGTGGGTAGAGGCAGAGCTTGGCAAGGGCAATCTGCTTGGTAGATTGTGGATAGACCGTCATGCCACTGTGATCGAGCCTAAACATCATGATATGGAAGTTCAAGACGGCATGAATGCTAAGATTGGCTCTACAGCCGAAGGAGTGGGGGCGGCTCAAGCTGATAAAGTAATGCGCCGTGCTAAGGTCTTTAAGGAACTCGAAGAGTTTAAGGATTACGTGGCTGATGTAGGAGCCATATTAAGGGCGCAAGTTAGAGCCAAGGATACTGCTGTTTTGGTTGAATCTACACAAGGTGTCATGTTATCATTAAATGGTCCGCAATACCCTTTCACGACCTCACGAGACATTGTTCCCGGTCAAGTATTAGCTGATGCTGGCCTCCCTTCAAATTTTCCACACTCTGTGATATTAGTTATGCGAACTTACCCCATCCGAGTTGCAGGAAATTCAGGAGATATTGGACAAGAAGTCACTTGGGAGCAGCTATCGGAACAATCGGGTGGTTACATTCAACCTGAACGAACGACGGTGACGAAGCGTATTCGCCGGATCGCTAAGTGGAACCCGGATTGGGCGCGATATGCGGTAGAGATTACCAACGCAGACGCTATAATTCTCAGTTTCTTTGATTATGAAAGACCCGATTTAGCGAACAAAAACATACTGGACTCCGACGCCATGGAGCAGATTAAGAAATTTGAAAAAGATGCTGGCGCTCCCATCTTGTGGGTCAGCACTGGCTTCCAAAACATTATCCCATTGTATAAAAAGGACTTGTTTTAGATGTGGCATATTTACGATTTTCGACACTTTTTGGGTCGATCTTACGATACAGAAGACATTCTGTTGTTGTCTTTGATTGCTAAGCTCTCTGATGCGGGAGTAATCCTTAAAATGGAAGGCGGTCCTTGGCTAGCGGGTGGGGCAGTTCGTAGAACCTTAGCAGCAGAAGATATGAAAGGTACAGACCTTGATCTCTTCTTTGAAGATGAAATTCAAGCTGATAAGGTTGAAGAGGTTGTATCTAAAATGGGGGAAGTAAAGCTTCTCGGTAAGAAAGAAGGTCGTGTTTCTGACTATCTTTGGCAGATTGACAAAGACACACAAATCAAAATCCAGATCGTACGCATGATGTATTATTCTAAGCCCGAAGACGTGTTAGATTTCTTCGACTTCACGATATGTCAAGCTCTAACAGATGGGAAAACGTTGATGGTTGGTCAGAATACTTTATGGGATTTGGCCAGGCGGCGACTAGCGATTCACAAGGTGACCTATGGAGTCTCTACAGTTAGGAGAATGCTCAAGTATAATAATCAGGGGTTCAACACTTGCCCTGGAATGATCGCGGATTTGTTGGAGCAGATTGCGCAAAATCCAGAAGCGATTCATCGAGAAGTTAAATATGTAGATTGAGAGAAAATGGCCTTTGATACTCTGGTAGTTAATTTGTTTGCTGGTCCCGGCGCGGGGAAATCCACCGTAGCAGCCATGGCTTTTGCCGAACTCAAAGAGCAAAGTGTGGATATTGAGTTAGTGACAGAATTTGCTAAGGAGTTGGCTTGGGAGGAACACCACGGCCCACTTCAATGCCAACCTTATGTTTTCGGACAACAACTATGGCGTATACAGCGATTAATAGGAAAGGTGCGGGTTGTTATTACAGACAGCCCAATATTGCTTTCGGCTTTTTACGCGCCTGAGTCCTCCCCTAGAGCGTTCATCGAAGCAGTTAAATCTTTCCATGCAGAGCAACATAGCTTGAATGTAGAAGTGATTAGAACTAAATGCTATAATCCTCGTGGGCGATTTCAGACCGAGACAGAGGCTCGTGCCATTGATCTAAAGATGAGGAATTTGATACCGATGTTTGATTTACAGATTCTTGGTAATAAGGCGGGTGCGGGGGATTTGGTACGACATGTGCAAACAAGGCTGGTGAGTGACAGATGATTAAAGGCGTTTATAACGAATATAAAGTAACTATTGACGATGTGGTATTGGACCCTAAGTTTAGTAGAGGGGTGCGGGATTATAGCTCAGAGTTTATGTGGGGCTACGGGGGAAGTGGTCCAAGCCAATTGGCTCTTGCGCTGTTGTTGTTCTTCGGAGCGTCTGAGAATGAGGCTATGGCTTACTACCAGGAGCTAAAAAGAGACCTTGTTGCTCGGTTGCCGGAGGCGGACTTTGAAATAGAAAATAGTAAAGTGGTTGATTGGCTAGAAGCTAGGAGATTGTTTGAGCGGGAATTTCCTGAATGAAGACTAAAACGATTTCGTATCCTAAGCTTTATAAAATCGCGATCCAGTCCGGCCCTAAACGCGGAGAATCGGCCATGTATTGGCTCTTCGGTTCTAAGGTCAAGGAGTATAAAAAATTTGGCTATGGGGTGGAAGAAATAGCCACCTGCTCTGAATTGTCCGAATCCATGACCACTATGTCTGACAAAACTCAAGGCGTGATTGGTTATAACGATGTATTGGATGCAATGATTGATTTATACCTGTTTGGAGGCTGTCGTGACGTTGAATAAGGTAAAGGATTTGTTGGTGGAGGCTGGGCGGGAAGCGGCCAAAAAGCGTGATTTGTCCACTGGCGGCGATGTATATGATAGTCTCCGTAAGATCCGTGCGAGACTGCGTGTGGAGATCGAAGAAGCGCATGCAGGGTTTCATAATCCGGGCAATGTAGATACCTACATGGTCATCTTCGACCAACTCTGTGACGGTGTCTCTCCTGTTTTCATTGCCAAAAATCTAAAAATTTCCAGGGCGCGTATGACTCAACTAATGAGGAAGTTACGAAATTATCCGGCTATGCAGATACTCAAGGCTCGTTTAATGGGCAATCCTCATGGAGAATGAGAGAAATAGATTCTCTTACTCAGATTTATTTTTGTATAAATGGTGCCCTAGAAACTATAAATACACTAGGGTTGCCAAATATCAACCCGAATATCCAAAGAATATATCAACTATCGTAGGGAGGGCTTCACATCGGGTCATTGAAGCGATGTATCTATCGGAAGATTTTAGTTGCGATTTCCTTTTAACGAATTGGCCTTCAATTTATCAAGAAGAGTTGGCTCTAGAGAAATACAAATTTGCTACCCCTGAGTTGGCCAAACGATGGGATCGTATCGGATGCAATATACTAAGAAAATTCCATGAAATGGCTAAAGTGGAGGGGATTCTAATTAGACCTGTTGGGGTAGAATGGAAATTTAAGTTACCGGTCGAAGCTGTTTCAGGTCGTCAATTCTTGATTGTGGGAGTTGTTGATCTAATAGTTAGACCTTTCTCTAGAGGGGGTGATTTGAGGATCATCGATACCAAAACGGGATCCTATCAAGTAACCGATCAGGAGTTAAAAACAAACGACCAATTAACTATTTATAGCTTGGCGGTCCGTCAGATTATGAAAGAAGTGGAAACCCGTGTCGGGTTCTTTTATCCTAGGTATGGGTCGGTCAGGTGGTCTACCAGAAGCGATATTGATCATCGGCAAATCATAGAGGTTATAGACCAAACATGGCAATCCATAGAGCAAAAGAAATTTGATCCTACTTACAATAAGTGTAACATGTGTTCTCATAGAAAGCGATGTGCGGCGGAAGATTGGGCTAAGGAAACCGGGCTTCCTCTTGGGTGGGCGTTTCCTAGATCTTGACAAATAAACCCTCAATGTGGTATACTTGTTATCATGAATAAGGTCAAAGATATAAATGGACTAAAGTCGCGCCTTCGTCCTAAGCTACGAAACTACCTAGAGACGGCAGGTACGGCTTTTTCTTCTAATGGGCAATCCTTTTCGTGTCCTAACCGGGCATTCCATGCAAACAATGATGAGAAGCCTTCATGTGGTTTCTTTCCCGATGAATCGAGTTGGCATTGTTTTGTATGTAACATGAATGGTGACATTTTTCTAGCCGCTCATCTGCTTGAAGAAAAGCCCAAGGATGGACCTCAATGGGTGCCTCAGACGTTGCTGTATCTAGCTGATCTGTTAAAAGTGACCGTAGAATTTGAGGAACCTACACCAGAAGAGAAAGAAAAGGCACAGGTTTATGAAGTATTAAAGGTGGCCGCTGAGTTGGCTCATCAAGGGCTAAAGAAATCAGAGGCTGCTATGACCTATGTCAAGGGGCGCGGTTGGGAATCTGTAGCAGGAGATTTCCTCTTGGGATATTGCAGCTATGATAAATTAGTTGAAATTTTATCTCAAAAGGGATATACCACTGATGTGATGATTCGGGCTGGAATCATCCATAAGGAAATGCTAGATCGTCGTTTGCTGTTTCCGATTAAAGATTTTCATGGTCGGGTTGTGGGGTTCTCCAGTCGATGGATTAAGGACGATGAAAGCCCTAAGTACATTAATTCAAGTTCTTCATCGGTCTATCAAAAGTCTGAAACCTTGTACAATTTATATCGAATATCGGGAGATTCGGTTTGGGTGGTAGAGGGGCTAGCCGATGTGGTATCTCTTTATCAGAAAGGTATTAAGAATGTTGTTGGATTGTGTGGCACTTCTTTCACCCCGGACCATGTTAAAATATTGGCCAAGAAAGGCATCAAATCGATTATTCTTTGCTTGGATACGGATGCTGCAGGTTCTGCTGCAGAAGATTTGATTATGGGTCGATTGAGAGCTACGGATGGACTAACTATATGTATTAAAGTTAAGGATGAATGTAAAGACCCTGATGCGTGTCTCCAGAAACACGATTTTCTTCTTACCTCCAATTGTCGAACCATGTTTGATCACTACATTGAAAAGTACAAAAAGACGGATGCACGATCAGATCGGGATAAGGCGTTACGGGCTATCCTCCTAGAGCGCAGCAGGATAGATCAAGAGCAGTTGTGCAAGAAGGCCGCGAAAGAATTAGATGTGCGATTAGAGGTTATACAAAAAGAATTTGACCAAATAATTGAAAAAGAAGGCGACCAAGTATTAATCACGGCAGCGGATGTATTGCGTGAAAAGTCGCTTTTTGAGAGGGCGGTTTTGAATTTTGAGCAATTGTCAAAAGATCGGGGGCAACTCCTTGGTCTTTCTTGTGGATTTCCCATCTTCACCGAAGACATGGATGGGCTACAAGATATGGTTTATTTATTTGCGGGGGAACAGGGTACAGGCAAAAGTGCATTTACGCGGAATTTGGCTATGAATGTGATAAAGGCCGAGCCGGAAAAAGCCTTTATTTTGTTTGTTTCTATTGATGAGACTACAGATGAATTGATTGCGCGGTTGATAGCTATGGAATCGGGTTTGGAAATCAATGCGGTCAAGAATCCGAAATATAAAATTTTGAACAATTCTGCATATACCGAAGGGGAGCGTCAGCGTCTGATGGACAAATACTCAGACGCAATTAAGCGAGTTAGGAGTTTGTCGAGTCATATGGCTATCAAGGACGAAATAGACGTACGTAATATATCTGACATTGAGAAATACATACGTACTTATAAGGAGATTGCAGAAGGCCGTAAATTGGTCGTTATTATTGATAGTCTGCACCGTATTAGGGTCCCTAAGAAATTCCATTCTTCTATGCGAGAAGATACGATTGAAATATCGGATGCGCTAAAACGGTGGAGAAACGATTTTAAAATACCGGTACTTGCTACTGCAGAATTGCGAAAGCTAAACCAGAAAGGCATGCGCCCTACCGCCGACGATTTAAAGGAAGCCAGTGATCTAAAATATGATGCCGATAGCTTGGGGTTGATGTACAATGATATTGGCTCTCAAGGGATGGAATCCGCTGACCTAAAATTTTTGGATGGGGAAATTTTTTACCCCATTGTTGAAATTAATTATGGACACAAAAATCGTACGTCCTCCTTCAAAGGTAGGCACTATTATCGGTTCTTTTCTGATTTTCACAAAATGATTGAGTGTTCTAGAGAAGAAATGAGTAGATATCACCGTATTGCATTTCCGATAGAAGGTGCGAGGGTTCAATGACTAAGAAACCAACTGTCCCTCTAACAGAAGAGCAATTAGCGCTTACGAAATTGTCACCAGTTTTACGGGCTTTAACCGAACATCCCAAGGGGCTAGAAGCTGCGACCATCTGGGGTGCGGATTCCTCCCCTAAAGGAGCCAAATTTGTGGATGGGGAAGGACCAGCCCCATCTGATTTGATGATTATCGGAGAAGCTCCAGGTGCAGAAGAAGACAGCCAGGGGCGTCCGTTCGTAGGGGCGTCGGGCAAACTGTTGATGCGATGCCTAGAAGAGGCAGGATTGCGGAGAGAAGAGATATATGTGACCAATGCGAGACATTTCCGGCCACCCGAAAATCGAGTCCCGACGGATGCAGAGATTGCTCAGGATGCGCCATATTTGGTGCATGAGATCTTAAAAGTTAAGCCTAAAGTAATCGTGCCTCTGGGCAATGTGCCTTTGAAAGCTCTATTGAAGAAGAGCGGAATCACTAAGGTACGCGGGACTATTTTTATGCTAGAAGAATTTGAGTGCAAAGTTATTCCCGCGTACCATCCTTCCTATCTATTGCATAATGCAGGGGACGAAGTTCTCCACGGCCATTTGGTCTCCGATCTAAAAATGGCTAGAGCCGTTTCTCGCGGAGAAGATCCTGTTATGGGGGATAAGCCTCGCAGACCTACTGATTACAAGGTTATTGAGAATAAAGAGCAATTTGATGGCCTGATTGACGAATTGTTGAAGTCTGAAGTGGTGGAATTTGACCTTGAAACTACTGGTTTCGATCTAGATATACGCAAGATCATCTTCTTTGCGTTCTCGAACCATGAGGGGTCGGGGCGTGTGGTCCCGTTATATACGAGAAAGAACCCAGATTCGGAATTGGAACCCTTCTGGGGAGAATTACATAACTACGTCAGAGAAAGATTGAAGGAATTTTTTGAATCTGAGGTGCCGAAATGTGCACATATGGGGTCATTCGATATACCGTTCATTAAAACTGAGCTAGGTACCGGCGGCTTGGGAGTTAATAAGTATGCCTATGATACCTTGGTTATGCACCGTTTGTTAGATGAGAATGCTAAGACAAACGGTCTTAAGCCGCTGGCTTTGAAATTCACTGATATGGGGGCTTATGATACTGAACTTGATATGTGGAAGACGAGGATTGTCGAGAAATACGGTCCAACTCCTGACGCGACACTAGGAGAGCAATTAATGTCGGATGGACCGGTAGTTGATTTCTCTCGTATCCCATATGAGGTTCTGTGGAAATACGCCGCTGCGGACGTCGATGCCACTGGCAGGTTACGACGGCTATTTTGTAAAATGATCGAAGAACAGGGAATGATTCATCTGTTTAGGCGTATCATTGTGCCAATGCAATCCGCTCTCTGTAAAATGGAGTGGCGTGGCATTAAGATCGATAGGCAGAGATTGAAAGAAATTCGAGACGAGTACCACGCTGTAGCTAGCGATATCGATAGGCAGTTACAAGCTCATTCTGTTACAGAACAGGCAAAGAAAATCCTTGGTCTTGAGGAGATCAATTATGGATCTTCTACTCAGTTACGAGTGATATTGTTTGATATCTTGGGATTGAAGCCGATCAAGAAAACCAAGCCTAGTCAGAAGCATCCGCATGGTGTTAATTCTACAGATGAAAAAGTGTTGGCGATATTGGGTCGTGATCATGAAATCCCCAAGATGATCACGGAATATCGATCTCATCTCCATTTAGTGGAAGCCTACGGAGAGAATTTTGAGGCTTTTATTCGCAAAGATGGGCGTATTCATTCAAAATTCGGTCTAATAGCAACCGAAGTGCACAGATTAAGTTCTAGGAACCCTAACTTGCAGAACATCCATAGGTTGGAATCGGATGCACTTACCGGTCAAGTGGCGATCGGTAGCCGCGCTAGAAGGATCTTTGTGGCAGAAGAAGGACACAGCCTAGTTGAGGCAGATTTTAACCAAATTCAATATCGTCTATGGGCTAATTATTCTAAAGATCCGCAGCTTCTAGACGATATTATCAATGGTCGCGACCCACATAGAATCAATGCGTCAGTAATTTTTGGTATTCCTGCTGAGAAGATCACGCTCGAACAGAGGCAACAGGCAAAGACATTCGTATATGCGGTAATCATGGGAGTGTCCGCATGGAAATTGAGTAAAGAATTTGGAGTTCCAGAATATACCGCTCAAGAGTGGATAGATAAGTTTTCGGCTCGTTATCCAGGGACCAAAAATTATGAACGTCGCATGATTCAAATGGCGCGTGATAAAGGATACGTGACGGATTTATTTGGCGGACGCCGACGATTACCAGACATTATATCTGCTGAACCTAAAATGAGAGGCCACGCAGAAAGGTGTGCTGTCAATGCTCCTATTCAAAGATTAGAGGCACACATTATGTTTATTTCGTTTGTACGGATAGATATGGCATTTGAGAAGGAATGCCCGCAAGCGCACCCTGTCTTGACTGTACATGATTCTGTTATTTCTGAAGCGCCTGATGAATTAGTGCCCGAAGTAACGGAGATTATGAAAAGAGAGATGGCTAGGCCTATTCCTGGTGTGGAAGTACCTCTAGGTGTGGAGATTAAAGTCGGCAAAGATCTATTCTCCATGAAGAAAGGCGAATAATTAACGAGAGTTTGACGATGTGGTACACTTTAATTAAATAAGGGGGCAAGGCATGAGCAACAAATTTTTGGATAGTTTGCAGAAGTGGCAGCCGGAAAGCGGGGAGAGTCAGCAATTTCCCATGCTCCGAATCAATGAGGGGACATACAAAATTCGTATCCTTGACGAGGAGCCTACTTGTCGTAATGTTCATTTCGGAGCGATAGGCAAGAAGCCTGTGATTTGCCCAGGTCGCGATTGCCTATTTTGTGCAAAGGGCGATCAACCGACTCTTAGGTTTTATTCCAATGTGGTTGATCGAGCGGACAATAAAGTTAAGGTGATGGTTTATTCCGCCGGATTGGTGGGGCGACCAGATCATTCTGATGGGTTGGTGGGATTGTTGACAGTTGCGGGCGATCCGAGATATTACGACATAACGATTGTTCGAACAGGTAAAGATCGAAGCTCCACTAGATATCAAATCGGGAAGGCCGGAGAGAAAACTACGCCGGAACAGGTTACCACGTTTGATCTGGGGGAGCTTCTAAAACCAATGCCAGTAGAAGAACAGATCAGGCACTTGGGTCAGAGAAGTGCTGCTACAAGCAAGAAAATTAGGGAATTATCCAATCCGGACATGGTTAGCTCTGTGCAAGCAGATGCTGCAGAGCTTGTCCCCATAGCGGATTCAGATACTCCCCTTTAAAGGAGGGTCTATGTCGAGGGATTTTGATTTGATCTCTATTGATCTAGAAACGTCAGGCGTCGATAAGGACCGGCACCAAATTTTATCAGTCGGTTGCGTCCGACTATCGAACATGGCCGAGTTTTATGTAGAGATTCGTCATGAGTCAATAACCGTCAATCCTGCCTCAATAAGGATTAACAAAATCGACCTTAGCACCCGCGACGATAAAACTCTGCCGACGCTGGAGGAAGCAGATGAACAGCTAGCTTCTTGGCTTTCTCAGGAGGGACCAGATAAGAAGTTAATCCCGCTAGGGAAGAACATAGCTGCTTTTGATATGTTATTTCTTAAGAAATATCTACCTAAATCAGCTAAGATGTTTGGATATCGATCCCTAGACCTGAATGCCTTGATATTTGTGGATGCAATTGTGAGAGGATTGACTTTTGAGGAAACTAGGAAGGCTGCTGAAACGATAGGTAAGTCTTATGCGGAACATCGTGTGCCGAATCTTTCTTCACATAACGCAATGTATGACGCTTGGATGAATGTTGGTATGCTTTACTTTGTCATCCACGATGAGTGGGGCAAGGTAGGCGATTTTAAGTGGGATGGAGGCAACTTGGATTAAGGATCGTCCCCAGGGTGAGCGGAAACCATTTAGTAAATTATAGCATTGTTGGTTAGCCTCTCACCCTCCCCCATAGGAGAACAATGAAAACTCTGAGCGAATTGGCAACAGAATTTAATAATCTAGTCCCGGCGGAAGCGGTAGAGCAGGGCAAAAGACTAGACGAAATGGACCAAAAGCTAATGCGCGGTACTCTGGCAGAGCGGTTTATGGCTAGAGAGGAAGTGGAGAAATTCCTAGCTGAAGCGACGGCGCTATTCGGATATTTTAGTGCAAAGTATCATATGTGGAAAACGATCAGAGAAAATTTAGAGAACGCAAAGTATATGGATGTCAAAACTCAGACCGTAGCCTCAGGAGATAAGTTTGTCTCTGCCGCTGCAGAGAGAGAAGGAAAGGCCGAGGCGAACGGGGCGAGGGCTTTGGAATCGTTCTTCGAGTCAGGTTGGGAGAGGTGCATGGAGTACATTAATACGGCAAAGAGATTGTTACGAGGCGAAGAAAACGATAGGAGGCATGATAGATGAGCGATCAACAGTCGATTACTGATGCAGCCAAGGCGTGGGAGCCTAGCGTTAAATCTGGAGAAGATCTGCCTAAGGTAGAATATTTCAAGCTGAAAGACGGGGAGGAAGCCGAGATCAGGATTCTTAATGATGTACCGTTGGTTGCGTTCGTGACCTACATCCCTATCAACGGTAAGCGTCATCCGGTAACAGTTCTCAAGGAGGACAACGAGCGGGTTAAAGCAGATGGACATAAGATTCAGAAAGGGATTTCAGTTAATGTCCTAGATCGGCGTGACAAGAGGGTTAAAATTTGGACCTTCAGGGACCGTCAGATGGGACAGGTTCAGGCAATCATGAAGAAATGGAAGAAGCTTCCAACCGAGTTCGATCTTTCTATTACTAGGCGAGGGGTAGACCTTCAAACGGAATATGACATTACTATTGCGCCCAACATGGAGCCTCTTTCGGAAGCAGAAAAGACGTTAGCTTTAGTTGATCTGGTGGAGTATTTTAAGCCGAATAAAGAACGACTAGACGCCCTATTAAACGGTAAGACTCCTGACAAGAAGGAAGTGAAGGAGGACGAGGCAGAGACGCCAAATCCGTTGACTGATGCTGACGACGAGGCACCTATCTGATTGATACGGTGTAAAATGGGGGAGTCATGGATAAAAATTTCGGAGAAATAAGAGTAGTTGATGAGAAGACCGGCGGGGCAAAAGGTTCTAAGATCGAGCAGCTTGCGTGGGCACCCCCAGAGGCGATGCTTGAATTGGGGAAGGTTTACGGTGTTGGAGCTAGAAAATACAATCCAGTTAATTATCGGTTTGGATATAATTGGTCCTTAAGTGCGCATGCTCTCCAAAGGCATTATTGGCGATGGGTGGGAGGAGAATCGATTGATCCAGAAACAGGATGCCATCACTTAGCGCACCTGGCTTGGCACGCCTTGACGTTAATCATATTTGAGCGACGTAAGTTAGGTACAGATGATGTAAGGTGGCCAACTCTTAATAAGAATGACTAAAGAACAATTGGCCACATAATCAATTTAAAGGTAAACGAAGCCGGGATGAATTTCTCGCGGAATGTCTTAACATAGTGAAGTATTGTAAGGTTATTTAGCAAAAATCAATCGAGGAGGAGGTGAAGAAATGATGGATGTGAGTAAGTTGGCGATTGTGAAGCAGGTTGCGGGTCTATTGGCGACTGACAACGATGCTACTGTCGCGGACCAGATTATCAGTGTTTCTTTGCTGGTTCTGATCTCTACGGCGGTAGCTCCGGTACTGGGAGCAGTCTTTACGGTTGTTCCTGACTTCGCTCTCCTTCCGGTCACGGCGGGCATTCTCAATGCTGTGGCGAACAAGCTATCGTAACGTCAACACGGGGGCTAGTGCTAGGGGCGAGAGGACCTTACGCCTCTCGCCCCTGACGTATGCAAGACACGGCATGTATGTGGTTGGAAAGATGTTGATAAAATTGGGGTGGTGGTTGAGAGAACAGGGGTCCAAATGAAAATTTTGGGAGCCGACACCAGTAGCGTCAGCACCGGCTGGTGCATAGTCGAGAATGGTAAAATCGAAAAGACTGGTGTTATTCGACCTTTGGATAAATTGGCTCCTCTGTATAAGAATAAGACGGAAGCAAAAGCCAACGTTGACGAGCAGGACATATTAAGGGTAATTGCTAGTGAGATGTCAAAGCTTCTAACTCGACACGAAGTAGATCGGCTAGTTGTAGAAGATTGTTATTTGGGTAAAAATGTTAGGACTCTACAATTGCTAGCCCGTCTATCGGGTGCCATTCTATGGGATTGGTTACAACGAGCACCGGATCAGAGAAAAGCTCTAATCATATCTGCAGCCAGTGCTCGAAAAATGGTAGGCTGTAAAGGGAACGCGAAGAAGCCAGAAGTAGTATCCTTTGTAAGATATCGGTATGGGAGTGAAGCGGAGGATGACAATGTAGCTGACGGCATTGTACTAGCCATGGCGGGGTGGGAAACCTTTAAGGGTAAGTCGAGGAGAGGCGGGAGTCATGGGAACAGAATTTGAGAAAACAATGGAGGCTCTAGCTAAAAAGTACGGACCAGCCGTTACAGCCGGGGCAGACCTAAAGAGTTTAGAGATACAGAGAATCCCAACCGGAAGCCTTGCCTTGGACGTAGAGATGGGGGGCGGATATCCGGCTGGTAGAATAGTGGAGCTATTCGGAAAAGAGGGATCCACAAAATCCTCTCTAGCTTTGTATGCAGCTAGAGAGGTTCAGAAGCTCGGTAAGCCAGTCGTTTGGCTTGACGTGGAAGGTACTCTTGATCCTGCATGGGTAGCTTTAATTGGGGTTGATCTCAAGCGGCTGACAGTGATGCGCCCTGAAAAAGGGGAAGACGCTGTTGATATGCTTCAGGCCGTGGTTAAGACCAACGAGGTTGGATTGGTGGTTCTTGATAGCGTGGCGGCTCTAGTTCCATCAGAAGACTTAGAAAAATCAGCAGGTGAGTCTTCCCGTATGGCTTCTCCGGCTCAATTGGTAGGCGGTGCCGTCAAGAAGCTTCAAGCTGCCTTGAATGCCTATGACTCAGAAGGAGAATATAACCAATGTTTGATTATTTTACTTAATCAAATCAGGGAAAAACCGGGTGTCGTCTACGGTCCAACCGAGTATACCCCAGGAGGAAATGCGGTGAAATTTTTCGCTTCTGTTCGAGTTCGGTTGGCTCGTGGAGAGTGGATAGAGGAAAAAGGTTCGGCGGGCAAGGAGAAGGTGGGCCATGTGGTACGTTTTAACATCGTAAAGAATAAGACCGCGCCGCCATACAAAGAATCAGAGTTTGTTTTTTATACTTCTGGACCTCGACGGAGCCAGATTGATGCTGATGAAGAGATCGTTCGATATGGCATGCTCCGAGATCTGGTCAGGGTTAGTGGTAGCGTACTCTCTTATGAAGATCTAAAAGCTCAAGGCAAAGCAAATTTCGTCAAGCTTCTAGAGAGCAATCCGAAAGTCATGGATAAGCTTCGTAAAGAGGTGTTGGTGGTGAGCACGCGACCGGGACCTGCTACAGGGAAATCTTGACAAAGATATATCCGGTGTGGTATACTTTAGGTACTCATTAGAAGAGGAGGTAGATATGACTCGTAAAGAGATGAAGGTTAGGGCAAAAGAATTGAAGATTCGTTGCTTTAATCTCATGAGTCGAGAGGAACTTGACGAGGCTATCAAATGTGCCACTCCGCCTGTTGATGGACCGAGGACGCAGCGGTTAGTTGAGCTTCAAATTCTTGCTCGAACACGTTTCAAGAAGCCGTCTAAGAAATCTTGACAGGGGGATATTTCGTGTGGTATACTTTGGAGGTAGGCTCTGTTGTGTAGCCATCACGTGGGGGGGCAGATGTGTAGAATTACCTTGAAAGAGGTAGATTTACTTGATCGCGCTGTCAGCACGTTGGGATATGGTGCCCCAGGTAGCGCTGTAGAACGAGAACATCGGCTCCTGCAGAAAGCGCTAGAGAAGCTTAAGTGCCATATAAAAGGGGGTGCAGACTGTAAAAAGCAGACAAAATAGGGCAATTCGGGCAGCAATCAAACGTAGAGCACTTAATTGGGAGGTAATACGAAATGCGCAATTGGGCAATCAGTCTCTTGTGTGGCCTGTGTTTCATTAACACCGTCGCTTTTGCGTCAAATAACGGGAATGACTCGAACGCTACCGCAACAGCTAACAACAATGCGGACAATCGTTCAAACGCTTCGGTCGGCAACGTTAGCAGCACGTCAAATGGTGGAAATGCAACGGCGTTCGGTGGACAAGGCGGTCAGGGCGGTACGGGTTTGGGATTCGGAGGCTCTTCTAACGTTGACAATGACGTTCGTAACACAGTGAACACAACTGACGTTAACGTTAATGACATTAGCAATCGTAACAGCGTTCGTAATCGTAATTCGAACCGTCAATCTCAGGGTCAGATTCAAGGTCAGGGACAGAGCCAGTCAACTCGTTCTCGCTCGAACTCAGACCAAGATCAGAACCAGTCAGCTAACAACGAGGGAGTCAACGTTGAGGGCGATAAGGTTAAGGTCTACAGCTACGGACACTCAGCGGCACCAGCAGCGCTCGGAACAGATTCAATCAGCGTCGGTACGATCTTTGGAGGCATCGGCTTTAGTCAGACCAGTACCTATGCCAAGACCGACAATTACATCACTCGTTTGATTGAGGCTTGCAAGGCCGAAGTCATGACGAAGGAAGAATGCAGCACCAGCTACCGCAAGGCAATGAAGCGGCTTGAGAATCGTTCTAAGTCGAATGATCGAGGATTGCTGAACGCTTTCGGGTTGTTTTGATTTAGTGGAGCAAGAGTAAGATTGAGAAGGTTGTCGCTAAATATAAGGTCCGACAAAGAAAGGCTAACTGGCGGCTAACGGTTAGTGACAAATCGGACGTCCTGGCCGGGAAAAGCGGGGAACATTACATATGCCTCGCAGACAAGCCTTCTCAAAGATTGGAGGTCAGACGATGATCGATATCTATAGAGAATTTGCGGCATTGTTGTTTGATGTGAATGTCGAAAAGGTAAATAATATGCAGAGGCAGTTTGCTAAGAGATGGTTTTTGATATTTAGGGAGACAATTGAGATAATTAACGAAAGAGGTTTAAAAAATGAACCGATACAAACGTAATCGGTGGCAATAGGAGATTACGATGACTGAGGAAGACCGACAACTTATCGAGAAAAAGATTTGGGACGAAGTAGGGATTGACTTTACTGGCATTCTACTTGGGGAGTATTCCATCAACAACATAAAGACCATGCTCGTAAAGGCACTTGTAGGTAACTCCTGACACGGTGAAGTGGAAACTCTTTCTATATGTGAGTAGCAATTATGAATAGATATAAACCAACACTTGATAAAAAGGAGAAAAGATGGTGTGGGAAATATTACAAGGTCATGCGGTAGATTTGTTGAAAGCGATGCCTAACAACAGCGTCCATTGTGTTGTTACCTCCCCGCCTTATTGGGGACTGCGGAGCTATAAGACCGAGCCGCAGGTCTGGGGTGGGGAAGCGGGACATGAGCATGGATGGGGAGAAACGTCTATTAGAACTCAATCTCCACAACGCGATGCTTCCGGCGGTGTAGGAGGTGGGAAGGTTTATGGTAGTCGCGGCGAGCAACCAGGAAACTCAGGCCGCGCTTTTAAGTCTGATACAGATCGTTTTTGTTCCTGCAGCGCCTGGCGTGGTGAATTGGGGTCGGAGCCGACGCCAGAGTTGTATGTTAAGCACATCGTTGATGTATTCCGAGAAGTCCGGCGCGTCCTACGCGATGACGGCGTGATGTTCTTGAACCTCGGTGACTCGTATTGGGGCGGTAAGGGTCAGAGTGGTCATTCCAGTCCAGAGTATCAGGCCGCGAGGGTCGCTGCTGGCAAGTCATTATCATCTCCAGCTGCTCATGTGGGCGGGCCAGGTCGCATGCGACCTAGCGATGGACATCACCCTATCCTAAAACCCAAAGACCTCGTTGGCATCCCCTGGCGCGTGGCCCTCGCCCTCCAAGCCGATGGCTGGTATCTCCGCAGCGACATCATCTGGGCGAAGCCGAATCCCATACCAGAGAGCGTCACGGATCGTCCTACGAAGTCGCACGAATATCTGTTCCTGCTGACCAAGTCGCCCCGCTACTTCTTCGACCAGGAGGCGGTGCGGGAAGATTATAAAAACGCCAAAATCAATTCAAGTAAACGACCTATCACAGGATTTCGTAGTACACCTCCTGGAAGTAAAAATCATTCTGCATTGGGTAAACCACAGTCTGAGTTTTATAAGAATACTGGCCGCAACCTCCGCACCGTCTGGACGATTACCACTCAGCCCTACAAAGAGGCGCACTTTGCCACCTACCCGGAGAAGCTGGTCGAACCCTGCATCAAGGCTGGTACTAGCACGAAGGGCTGCTGTGCGGCGTGTGGGGCACCGAGGAAGCGCATCGCCAATCCTCCCAAGACAACGGGCTGGTCGCCCACCTGCTCTTGTCAGGATGATACCATCCCCTGCACCGTCCTCGACCCATTCTGCGGCTCTGGAACTACCGGAGCCGTCGCGGTGAAACTCGGTCGTTTCTTCGTGGGACTAGAACTCCAACCCGCATATATTGAACTGAGTCACCGCCGCATTGGGCTGGCTGAGAAGTGATATTGTCTCATTTGATAATACAGGTATTGGGGGAGAACGGGTTATAGGCGAAGTCATTTGGAATGACGACCAAACGCTCGGTAACTTGGAGTGGGGTATTTGGACAACTAAGGGATACCATAGAACGGACTTTCTCGGAGAAATCAAAATTCTTGGTAATTTGTACGAAAACCACGAATTGATGGGAGAATAAATGAAACAACCGTTATTGCCTAACAAATTATCTGAACTTCTTAGACTTGCTGTAAGCGATTGCAGAAAGGTCGAGAAGCTCGAAAATTATAAATTAGATATGTCTCGATGGTTTAAATTGTTCGGCGGCGTTTGTCATGTTTGTATGGCGGGAGCAGTTATGGATAGAACTCTGAAAGCCAGATCATTTAACGTTAGTGATCTTCGTCCAGGTTACTATAATGCTGAGACTGGAAAGAAATTACAGGCTATTAATTATATGCGAGAAGGAATGTTTGAGTACGCATTTAGATATATAAATTCGAAACCTACTCCTAGTTTATCGGATATACAAGTAGATGCTATAGAGGAAGCTAGTGAGTTTGTAGGCGACAAGCGGGATAGCGGGATAGGTAGAGCAGCGTGGAAAGATTATCTTAAAGCAGCACAAATTCTCGAAAAGGTCGGACTCTGAGGAGGGCATAGATGAAACGTCTCAAGAATAAAGTGTGGCGTGATTATAGAATAGATATTAGTCGCTTAGTGGAACGAACCATAGATGACGATATTACTTCTCACAAAACGGTAGCGTTTCTTGTTACTATCCATCAGAGTGCGGGTCGTCGCACAATGTTTCGTGCTGACAGTATCAAGGAATTATGGGCGGATATTATTGACGAATGTCGCATTTTTCCGACAGAAGCAGAGTTAGAAGAAATTCGAGCCAAGGACAGCAAGAAACCCTATGTTCCATATTGGCAAAAGGTGATGGGAGTTAAATGAAAAGTAAAACCCAACCGGAAAAGTCGGAAGATGCTTTTTGGGGAAGGGTCGCCGAAGCAGCCAGGAAAGTGGCTAGATGGCCAGCATGGAAAAGAAACCTGAGTAATTTAGGAAGCCATTATCCTTCGCAATTTCAGCCTATCCGAGGACCATACGAACGTGACAAAGGGACGGAGAAATGGTAAAAGAAAAAGTAATAGCCGAACATTTCGCTAATATATCAGAAACGGAGGAAGCTAAACATGAGAATTAAGTTGCCAGAGCATTTGACTAATAAGTTACTCGATTTGCCAGAATCGGGCATGGGCTATCATAGGGTTTTGGTTAAGTTTGTTGATGGTTCTACTCTCAACACATACGTATTAAACTCCGAATGGTTAGTGTTGCCTGATGAGGCGTACTATTTAAAAGAAATTTCGGACATAGAATAGGGAGTTACAGGCGATGATAGAAGCGACACCTAAACGAATTAAAACAAAGCTACTAAAATTAACTAGAGCGATAGAAAATGTCGTTTTGGAATCTGATTATTTTAAAGCATTAAAGGTTAGGATAAAGCCTGGTAGTGTTACAGTAGATGTCCATATTGACCATGCTCTTGAAAGACCTCCTTTACCAGAATTAATCAGTCGCAAAGAGCCAAAGACAAACGTAAACTTTTATAATATAAAATCTACTAGAATTTGTGGAAATATCACCTTTGAGATGAGTGGACGTAAAAATGTCTGATTTCACCTACCCAGGCAACAAAACATTACATCATGGACATGCTCCCATATTTTATCTTTGGCCAAGATGTGAAAATTGTTCTAAAAATTCTGTAGGTAAGATTCAGTTAGGTAGTTCTACAGGATATGCAATAGAAGGTTATTACTGCTTGAAACATGGTGAAGATCGAGTGAAAGAGATTATGAGTAAACCGGCACCTGGACAATGGATGGAATAAAATTAACCAAGGAGAAATAAATGAGTGTATATCGTTGTGTGGGTAGCGTAAGCGATATTTACCAAGGTGGTAAAGGTTTGATTCGGCCGGGAGGCTCTCTTAGTTTTGAATTAAGTGGTATAGAATCACATCGAGACGCTGTAACAATGGCTAGAAAAGTCATAGCAGATGCATTTGAAGTGACATTTACGGAAGTGTTTGACCTGAAAATAACAGAAATTGGCGGCTAAGGAGGCCCTACGTAGATGGGCAATTGCAGCGACGATTTTAGACCGGCAATAACGCCAGAGCCTGGATGTAAAGACTCGAAGGGGCATCGTTGGAGAAATTATACTCGAAATAAGAAAACTGATGACTACTGGGGGAAGATTTTTATAAATTTGGAGCGCTTGTTTTAGAATATTGTTTTTATTGTGGAACAAAACTTTCTACTTTGAGATGAGTGGACGTAAAAATGACTAAGCCCGTCTGCGATGGTTCCTGTAAGGTCCATTATGGTCAAGTTCGGCGTGTGCGTGTTGTCGCGGTTAGCGGACACGATTGGGGCGAGTTTGACTATTGCAAGGTGGCGATTGATGAAGACACCCAAAGGCGTAACATGATTGTGACCCTTATCCCTCCTTTGGCTAATGACTGACCCATGACTGAGTTGCAGCGGTATGAGGCGGTCGAGCCATAACGACACAGGAGCCGCGAGAATGTCTACGGGTGGACTCATTAATGAAAGATGGTTATGGAAATTGATTTCCAAAAAGTTTTGACTCTCCAGCAGCAGGGGTACATCGGGTGTCAGAAGCATCCAACATTTCCTCTGCTTATTTGGAACTACACCAATCGAACTCAGTTTGAACGAATGTGGACGCCGGAAACAGTAGCATGTCGGGGATTAATAACGGATTTGAATTTTAATATCGTAGCGCGTCCATTTCAGAAATTCTTTAATTTGGAGGAGCATCAAGGTGCTCTGCCTGGCGGAAAGTTTGAAGTTTATGAAAAGATAGATGGTAGTCTTGGTATTTTATACTTCGTAGGGGGAAAGCCGTTCATTGCGACTAGGGGCAGTTTTGTGTCGGAGCAAGCTCTCCATGCTACTAAGGTTTTACACGACAAATACAAATTCGTTCAATTCAATCCAGCGTTTACATACTTATTTGAAATTGTGTTTCCGGACAATCAAATCGTCGTGAATTATGGAAGCATTGATGACCTCTTTATGTTAGCTGTTATCGAAACTAAAACAGGCGAAGAATTGTCGTTGTTAGAAAACTGTCCTTCTTTCGTTCCAATGGTGCGCCCACATCTTGAGGCAATCTCAGATTTATCAAATCTTAGGGAAACTGTGCCAAACGACCGAGAAGGTTTCGTAGTTAAGTGGCCAAATGGTTTCAGAATCAAGGTTAAGGGGGAAGAATATAGGCGGCTACATCGCCTGGTATTCGGGGTAAATAGCAAGACGATTTGGGAAATGCTCAAGGAGGGAGAAAGTCTAGAAGAGTTGCTGAACAGAGTCCCGGACGAATTTTATCAGTGGGTAAAGGTCGTTGATGCTGGACTTCGGAATCAGTATTCTCTCATTGAGGAAGAGTGTCTCCATCTTTATGGTGGACTATTAACTCTTCTTAGAGCAAGGTACAAAAATTTGGACAAGAAAGTTAATCGAAAAGAGATTGCGGAGGCATTCGTACGGACGAGGTACGCCGATATTTTATTCCAGATGTTGGACGATCAGGATTATTCTCAAGCAATATGGAAGAGAGTTAGACCGAAAGCTAGCAAGCCCTTCCGTGTAACAAATGAAGATGTCGCATGATATTGGGATTTAACATCGTTGCTATGGGGAGCTAAGATGGGCTATTTGCATATTGATAATCTCTACAAAGATCAGAGAGTATTATTATTTCAAGAGGTATACGCATTGGAGAAAATCCATGGAACCTCAGCCCACATCAGCTTTGAAACAGTTACCACGTTCGAGTTTGGTAAGCCAGAAGCGATCTCAAGTAGAGTTGACGTGCATTACTTCAATGGCGGGGAGAACCGAGAGCGGTTCTTGGCGCTATTCAATGAGGCAGAGTTAGTGCCAAAGTTCAACCTATTGGGAGTTAAGCATAAACTGACGATTTATGGAGAAGCCTATGGCGGCAAGCAGCAGGGGATGAGCGCTACATATGGCAAGGAATTGAGATTTATAGCCTTCGATGTTAAAATTGGAGATTGGTGGCTAAATGTACCGAACGCTCATCGATTGGTTGAAAGTTTAGGGCTAGAGTTTGTAGCTTATGAAAAGGTGCCAGCTACCGTGGAGTGCCTGGATGCTGAGAGAGATTATCCTTCGATTCAAGCGCGGAGGAATGGGATCTCAGATTCGAAGATACGAGAGGGGATTATCATAAGACCTCTCGAAGAAATGTTGACAAATGGTGATAAACGTGTCATCGCTAAGCATAAAGCTGATGCCTTTAAGGAGACTGCAAAGCCACGACCAGTCTTATCTCCGGAGAAGTTACAAATATTGGAGAACGCCAACGCCATTGCTGATGAATGGGTTACACTTATGAGACTTCATCATATCTTAGGGAAGAGAGAGAATCCACAAGTCAAACAAACCGGAGAGATCATTTCAGAGATGATTGAAGATGTAAAGCGAGAAGCCGCTGGAGAGATAGTGTGGAATAACGACGTCAGGAAGGCTATTGCCAAGGCCACTTCTCGATTGCTCAATGCATACTTTCAATCTGCGCTACGAGGACGATGATGTCAAAAATCCTGCTCCTTAAAGGTCTTCCAGCCTCTGGAAAGACTTCCTATGCTCGACAATTGATCAAGGATAATCCTGGTGTTTACAAGAGAATCAATAAAGATGAACTTAGAGCCATGTTAGATGCCGGGGAGTGGAGCACAGAAAACGAGAAATTTATCTTAAAAATTAGAGACGAGTTAGTAATTAAGTGTTTGGCTGCAGGATATAGTGTGATTGTGGATGACACAAATTTGCATCTGAAGCACGAGGCTCGGATGAGACAACTTGCGCAAGCTGACCCTGAAATGGGTTTGGAAGAAGTAGAGGTGGAAATTAAAGAGTTTTCTACTTCGGTGGATGAGTGCATTAAAAGGGACTCCATGAGGGCTAATGGGGTTGGAGCTAAGGTGATTCGACAGATGTACAGGCAATTCCTGCGGAAGGGACCGCCTGTTCTCTCTGAGCGTATTATGAATGTTCCGGACGCGATTATTTGTGATATGGATGGGACTTTAGCCTTAATGAATGGGCGGAGTCCTTATGACGTAGAGAAATGTAAAGAGGATTTGGTGAATCACTCTGTAGCAGAGATAGTTCGAGAATTTCATCTATCGAATAATCGACTGGATGGCAGACCATCGGTGCATGTGATAATCGTATCTGGAAGAGATGATATATACAAAGAACATACAAGGGAATGGTTGATTACTCACGGTATCCCTCACAATGGAATCTATATGCGGAGGGCAACCGATAAGAGAGACGATACGATTGTTAAGAAGGAGATTTACGAGACCTATATTAAGGGAAAATTCAACGTGCTCTTCGTGTTAGATGATCGTTCGAAAGTAGTTGACATGTGGCGCGAGCAAGGTCTAACGTGCTTGCAGGTCGCTGAAGGAGAATTTTAGATGAAGAAGTTGAGTCGGATCCCTAAAATCATGAAACGCCTTCAGGATGTCTGGGTTAGAAACCACAATATGCGCTTGGCTCAATTGCTTATCAATGTTTTACCGTTCGACTTTTATTATATAGAGGATGGGGAGTTGATTAAGAGAATTGAACGCTATTATGAGTTTTCTAGGGGACTAAATGGGGAGTCGACGATTTCTAAAAAGAAAAGTCGGTCGAGATCTCATGACTTTAGGAATTACTCCCTAGAGGGTTAATCATGTCGATACCTAGATGGCTAAAAGGCAAAACTCCTCAGGTCCGTGGGAGGGGTATAGAAAAACAGCTAGCCAAAGGTTTAGGGGCGCGAGTCCAACCAGGGTCTGGCGCATTCCCAGGCATTCGCGAGGATATTAAAGATTTAAATTATTTGTATCAAGTGAAATCAACAGATAAAAAGAGCATCGTTGTCAAGTTAGAAGATTTAGAGAAATTGCGAGAGAACGCAATTAAAGGTGGTAGGGAGCCAGTATTTGTCATTGTCATTGGAGGAAGGAGTTGGTTTGCTAGGATTGGAGAAATGGTGGAATGACTCAGATGCGACCTCGAATTAAAGATTATGATAAGCTATTGACCACCATCATAGAAGAAGCAGTTAAAGCCGATCTAGAAGTTAAGTTTCTCAAACATCTGGTCTATGGCGAAGAAGGCTTTGCTTTTCCGTTGCTGAGATCTAATAGTAAGAAGGCGAAGTATACAGCTTTCTTAGTGGCGGGGCAACATGGAGATGAATATTGGTCTATAGACTGTTTAATTCATGCATTGAGCGACTTAGACAAGGATCTGTGGAATTTATTTGTGGTGCCAGCGGCCAATCCGTGGGGTTGGGCGCATACGTCTAGATTGACTGGAGATAAGAAAGGAAGTAATTGGAAAGTTGGGGAGCGAGATACGGCAGAGCTAGGTTTGATATTCAAGAGCATGCCTACTAAGATATCCTTGTTTATTGATATCCATGGAGATAAGGACGAAACCAAAGCTTATATTTATGAGCGCAAATTGCCCGGTCTTGATTCGCTAGCGCGATTAATTCTCAATGATACGGGCAGCTACTTCGAAGTGAGAAACACGAAGACAGTTTATCGGGAATTGTGCCGACAGGGAGTAGTAAACAGTGGCCGCGAGGGGACATTAGAGGAGTATGCATATGAAAAGCGAGGTGCCACCTATTCGCTAACGCTGGAAATTCCCGGGAGGGTATCTGGTACTGGAGTTAACCAGATTGCTGGCGGGGCGCGAATGATTGTTGCGGCCTTGAACAATTTTGAGAGGGCACTAGGAAAAGGCGTTAAGATCGAGCCGGAACGTAAAATATTGATGGATAATGGTGGATCGGTTAAATTGGTAGAACCCCAAGAGAAAAGAAATGAATCTCCCATTGTGGATAATAAAACTGCAAGTTAGTTGGATTGTGTGGCGGTATAACGCTAAACATACTAGAGATAAGAAGGGATGAGCGACTATTGTTGTCATTATTGTTGTAGAGTGGTGGAATCTATAGCGGACTTGTGTGGAACTGAGTCCAGGTGCAGCGATTGTTGTGAATGTGAAGAGAGGGAGGGAGAATAATATGTCGGATGCTCTTGCAGAACAGAAGGCAGCAGAAGTGGAAGCACAGAAATCAACGGAGCAGCAGCAACAAGAAGGTATTCAGAAGCGGGCGTGGATTCTGGGTGTTATCCTTGATCCTGAGACTGGCCAAATTGATATACAGCCAAACTCAAATGTCACTAAGCCCTGGCAAGTTCGAGCGATGCTGCGTGAAGCTATCGGCCAGATAGAGTTGAGCGATTCGATCAAAGGGAGTGCTATAACTCTATCAAAGATGTTGAACCCTGGCAAAAAGAACTCAGGTTTCATGAATCTGGGGCGCAAATAGGAGTAATCACCGATGCCTTGCACCGCTCGCATGCGTCAGCAATTTCAAATAGTGCGTGAGGAAGTTATACGTATTCAGAACACTAAAAATGTAGACTCTGAAGAGCAGCGCGATACCCAGAAAAATCTAGAGTCTTTTTACAATAGACTCATAGAACGTTACGAGTCTCATGCTAAAGAACTTGAGCGCCTGAAGAAGAAGCTTAAGGAGACAACAAGCCAATCGGAGCGTGAGAGGCTAGAGAAGGAGATAGCTGAGCTTGAAGCTGAATTGGAATCTATGAAGGACATAGTACAACAAATGGAAGAGTTGATAAGGGATCTATCTCGTCGGACGCTAAAAATTACACAAACATTTGAGAAGACATGAAAATAGCGCTGACTGACAAGGAGGTGCAACACGCCCTTGACCTAAGCTCGGAGGAATTAGTGAGCCTGTTAAGATACAGACGCCCTACCGAAACCGCAGCCAAATTCAAGGTGGTTAGCCCGCTGTTGTTAGTAGTGGGAAGTAAGAAATATCAGGTTGATTTGCTTGAGATAGAGCTTGATCGCAATTCGAGCACAGGTCAAATGTCATGGGAGGGCGAGGATTGGGACACGACAGATTTACCTTCAACCAATGTTTCTAAAAAGAAAAAGGATAAATCTCTGAAACTTCCATCTTTGGTGATTACCACTGAATTGACAGCCGAGATATTCACATCGTTGCTTGAGGTTTCAGAGGTTATGGTATTGTTACGGATCAATAATGTTCCGGGATATTTCATCACCGATATGGTCAGGGTTGACTATAACAAAGCCGCTGCGTTCCCAGAAAGAGATTCACAAAAATCACCGCGACCCCGATTGATCATGAAGTCTGGAGTGGTTAGACCTATAGTAGACTTATTGAAGGCTCAAATAAGTGAATCCTCCTTCTACGAATGTTTTATAGGAGGTAAAAGTGAGGAGTTTTACAACAGTGAAGGGGACGCGCTCGATGAGATTGTGGAATTGATTGGGTTTCTAAGGAAAAATAATGAGACTGATATTGCCTTGCGTAGGCGCGTCATCGATTATCTGAAATTGTATTTGGAATCTAGAACTAGCGTGACTGATGAAGATTTAAATAAGATAGTAGATGAAGCCCAAAAGAAGATCGAAATAGATAAAAAGATAGATGAAGCTTCAGGAAATAAACCAGATGAATGATGCGATCGCAGGTGTTGGCCGGACAAAGTACCTATTTTGTTCGGATCTCCACTTAAATATCAACCGTCGATTTGATGATTTTGTTTTAGCTCTCCATCAAATACGAGAGATTGCTCTACGGGAGCAGGTAGATGCGGTGGTAGTTTTGGGAGATATCTACACTAGTCGCCGTCCCCATCCAAAGGAAAGGCGAGTATTTCAAGAATGGGTGTATTATTTGACTCAGCATTCCATGGAAGTGGTCATTTTGAAGGGAAACCATGACATTTTTCCAGACGGCAGTCATTCGTTTTCAGAATTTGAGCAGTTAAATATAAAGGATGTTGTTGTGTTGGATAGTCCAACAGTGTTTAAGGGATTCTTTCTAGGACATATGTTGTTGAGAGAAGCCAAGATCGGTCCTGAAGATTTTCAAATCTCTGATGCTATGAGTGCAGAACAATTAATAACGCGCTACCCCGGATGTAGGGGCTATATGCTAGGAGACGTTCATAAGCCACAATTGATTAAAGAAGATCCACCGGTTATGTATTTGGGTAGCATTGAGCGTGAGAATTTCGGGGAAAGGGAGGATATCAAAAGAGTTGTAATTTTCGACAACCGAGGGTGGAAAAGCATTGGTTTAGTGAGTAGACCTATGATACAAGTGAACTGCGCTCTACGAGATCGCGGAATTGTCTTTGACGCAGTAACTGAATCGACTCGCGGGGCTATAGTAAAGATAGTGATTAGTGGGGATGAAGAATCGGTGAAGAAGATAGACGAAGATAAAGTGCGGCAGAACTTCCCCGACGCTAAAGAGTTAACGGTTGAATACCGAATTGAGAGATTGGGAAGACCTCAGAATGGTGTGGTGAACGAGTCAATCTCTCCAGGTCAAGCTGTCAGAGAATATTTAAAGATATTGGATCTCTCAGATGAAGAGAGATTAGAAATCGAAAAATTGGGTCAGGAAATTAGTGCAGGTTAAATAGGGGTGGAGGAGGATCTATGGCCGAGTCAATGGTGAGAGAATTTAAAGTCTCAATTCAAGTGTTGGTAGAAGACCCGAATAAACCCGAAAACCAGGCCGGGATGGACAAATTGTGTAGTATGCTATTTACTGAGTTGAAGGCTATTGCTAGAAGTTTGGATCGCGGAAGCAAGAGACTGACAATTACTCATTCCCAAATATAAATGCGTTTGATATCCGGCGATGTTATATTGGTAAGAAGCACTACATGGTGGAGAGCGCCCATCAAATATTTGTTGGGCATTTATTGGGACCATATGGTGTTGTATAAAGGCGAAGGGGAAGTTATTGAATTTCGATTCAGGGGGGAGCCAATAGAACAATCGGTTAATAAGTACCTTGGGAAGAGAGTAGTCATCTTACGTCCTCGTCAATTAACAGCCCTTTGTAGGTCGTGGTTGAAAGCAAGCTTGACGGAATATCCCAAAGATGTACGGTTTGATTGGTTAGGGGTTATTTGTGAAGTCTTCGGTCTGCCCAGAGTACGAATGAATAAAAGGGTTAGATGTGACGAATTTGTACAGATGATATATGATCGTGCTGGCTTGTATTTCGATTTTTGGCAAATCATGCACCGCAAATTTGAAGGTCCTGGTATTCCAGCTTGTTGCGTAAACGGTAGCGGCGATACTTACCTTGCCAAAGTATTTGATTATCGAGAGGTTAAATGAATATAGTGGGAATTAGGCTTGCTAATTTTCTATCACACAGGAACACGACTGTTAACCTCAGAGGACATAATCCTATTATTGTCGTTGGGAAAAATGGATCGGGCAAATCTAGCCTATTCAAAGACTCAATCACATGGGGTTTGTTTGGGAAGGCGCGGGGGAGTGGGGATGAATTGATAACGGAAGGGCAGGGCGCTTGTGAGGTGGAGATCGGATTTGCTATTGGAAATATTGATTATAAGGTCATGAGGAAGAGAGTTCGAAATTCCAAAAGTGAACTGCACCTGTCGCGTATGTATAAGTCAGAATGGCAGGATGAGAGCGGGGCTGTTATAGCTGAAACCCAAGAGAAGATTGATAGGCTTTTGGGTATGACTTGTGATGTCTTTACAAATACGGCTTGTGTGGAGCAGGGCAAATCCGATAGTTTTAGTGCTCTATCTCCTAAGTCGGCAAAGCAAATCCTGAGTCAAATTATGAGATTGGAAGTCTATAATGTCTATTTATCACGAACTAGGAAGATCTTAGTAGAATTATCCGGAAAGATGATCAAGGTACGTGCAGAAATTTCTGCTCTTGAAGTTTATGAGAGTAAAGATACGTTAGGCAAGTTTCAATCGGAGACATTTGAGCAATGGAAGGAAGATATACAGACGGAGTTGGGGGTGCTTGTAGATAAGATGTCGGAAAATGATCAAAAAATTGGCGCAATTGCTGATGATTTGATGGCAAAGAATGTTCGATTATCAGAATTGGTTTTGTATTCTCGTCAGTTGACGGATGCCATTACGAATGTCCGACAGAAAGGTGTTTTGATAGGCGGTGGCAAATGTCCGGTGTGTTTTTCTGAACTGTCCGGTGAACGTTTAGGGCAAGTTATTCATACCTATGAAAATAAAATAGAGAAATACGAATCCGAGAAATCTAAAACAGATAAAGAGATTCACGGTTTGCAATCCTCTGTAAAGGGCTTGATTGTGGATAGAAACTCGTGCGATGAGTTTAGAATTTTGACACAAGACCGAATAGACAAACTAAAAGCGGATTTAGAAAACGTGCGTATTACAGAAGCTTGTCGCGTTGCGGACGAGGCGAGGCGCTCAGAGAGTCTACAAAAAATGCAGATAGCGCGAGATGAAGCGCACAGGTTAGCGGGCTTAATATCTCGATATGAGATTCTAGAGAAAGCCTTCGATCAGCACGGCATTCCTTCGATGATAATCGATAACGTAATGCCGGAATTGGAATTGTCTGCAAATTCAGCATTGGAGACTCTAGCTGCGGGAAATATGAAGGTGCAGATTAGAACACAGAAGCAACTAAAAACGGGTGGTATTGGCGACGCTCTTGATATAGTAGTGCTTCATGGCAATGTCGTTCGGTTGTACGAGAATTTGTCGGGAGGGGAGAAATTTAGAATTGATCTTGCTCTTAGGGTAGCATTGTCTAAAGTCCTGTCTAGGCGCACAGGGTACAATATATCTACTATGATCATTGATGAGGGCATGGGGTGCTTAGATGAGGAGGGAAAGGACCAATTTGTCGCACTCATGACAAATTTGAAGTTATTCTTCGAACGGATCATTGTCATAACCCACATTGACATTAAGGACCGCATAGGGACTGAACTGCGAGTCGAAAAACGTGACCGAGAATCCGTAGTTTCTATTGGTTAATGGTTTACAGCACTATGAAGATGTGGTATAATTTAAATAAGGGAGCGAGGAGCGGCTCCGAGCCGCACAAAAGGGGGTGTTAGCCGATGCAAGGTAGAAAGCCTTCTGTGATATTTTTCGATATAGAGACAGCGCCTCTATTAGCTTATATCTGGGTGTTGGGAGAGCAAGTCGTTCGACACCATCAGTTAGCAGACAGCGGTAATCAGACTCGAATCATTTGCATAAGTTACGCTTTCAATGATTGGAAACCCGCTCAAACCATTGATTGGGGCTATGAAGCTCAAGATACAGGGCGAGTAATTAGCGCATTTGATAAAATTGTAAAACGGGCAGATATTGCGATTGGTAAGAACTCGGATCGATTTGATGTGAAACATATCAATGCACAAAGAGTTATACACGATCTTCCACCTCTCCCAGAGTGGACGGACTACACGGATGATTTGGAAAAGCAGTTGCGCCGATACTTTATCTTTCCTTCTTATAGTCTAGATTATATTTCGAAGACTATGGGTCAAGGCGGTAAGGTGAAGATGGAGTTTCAGGATTGGATTGACATTGTAGAAAAGCGCAGTAAGAGAAGTTTCGCAAAAATGTTAAAATATAACCGAAAGGACGTGGAGGACACCCGCGCTCTTTGGAACAAGCTGCAGCCGCACATCAAGCCTCGATTAAATATGAACACTTTTATCAACGCAGATGATGTGGTGTGTATCTACTGTGGTAGTGATAATATCGAGCCAACACGCGAACGGTGCAAAGGTACTACTCGGTATATGATGTATGATTGCTGTGATCACAAGGGTTATGCGGGTAAAATGTTGTTGCCGTCTGTTCGGTCGGGGAAAATAACTCTATGAAAAACCTCGTCTTGATTGCACAAGAGTCCCACACAAACGAGCTTGGTATATCTGTCGGATATGGCATGGTCCGGTTTCAAAGGGAAAATTCTAAGGGTCAGACCGAAACGCTGGTGTATGCACCATATCTGTGGGATGCCCTTAGAGCCAAGAGGAAAAATAATAGACAGAAGCAGATAATCCAGCAGGTTTTCAGACGAGGTTAAATAAGGGGAGGTATACCGATGACACTTCGTCAGATTATTTCGGATACAACAGGTTGGGTTGCCACTTACCGTATTAAGGATCAAGAGGATGCGGAATTGCAATTCATCCCTATCCTTGGGTGGGGGTTGTATGAATCTGGAGATGTTTTAGCCTTGGTACCTTCTAACGACGGCAGGGCGGTGCCATGTGGAGATTATCTAGGCATGGACGGAGAGTTGATCTTTGACAGCCTGACATGTAACCACGGCCGTGATCATGCGGGTGAGGAGTCATAAACATGCCATATATTTACAACTCTCATAGAGCGTGGTTGGAAAAACCGCTCAATGATTTGATCGAGTGGGTATCTTGGAATATGTTACTCATGGGAACGAGGGACGATACAGCTTATCATATCGTTAGAAAGATACTCCAAACTTTCTACGGGATTGACGTGAATGCGGAGATCCCGCCGTCAGATGAGGAAAAGCGCCATTTGGTGGATAAAAAGTTGATGCTTCTCATTCAGACTGTCCAGGCCAATAAGGTGTTATTAGAAAAACGGGCCGGGACGTTAAATTATGTTGTTTGTCGTATAATCAATGCGTTGTATGCCAAGGAACAATCTAGATACAGTGATTACAACAACGCTATGGGAGTTCTGTCAACGATATGGAAAGAAGTGCAAGCGCTCCCGGAACTGAAATATGAGTTTAATGGTTTAATGTGTTGCATCACATCGGAATATTACGCTAGGCGTGTTCGCCCCTATGAAGATGAGGCACGAGATTTGAACGGGGAGATATTTGATTGATGTCGCAAGTTTTAGATACAATAACAGTTGGTCTGTACGTTGTGCCGGTTTAGGATGAATTGCCGCCACCACTCACTGAGGGCGACCTAGGATTGTATGTCTGTGGATTGTACATAGTCAGTAGACAGACATGGATAAAGGTGGTGAATCAAAATGCCTCTTGAATTACCAGCATTGAAAGCCTACCTTTGCGGCTCAATTCAAGCCTCTGATGATGGAGGAGTGACTTGGCGACGCACGATTACACCTCTTTTGGAAAAATTGGGGATTGTCGCTCTTGACCCCACAATTTACGAAGCGGCAGAGTTAGGAGACCCGGATTCTGTAAAAGACACGATTGATGGTTGCCGCGACAAGGGAGACTATGACAGATTTGATCATTTAGTGGACCTGCTTATTGATCGAGATGTTCGACTGGTTCATGAAGCGAATATGCTTGTTGGTTACTATGACCCCAAGAAACAGTCAGCAGGGACTATATGCGAAATCTGGGAAGCAGTTATGGCTGTAAAGATTCCAGTGTACATTGTGACATACGCTCCGGTTAAGGAATGGAGCTACTGGTTGCATCGCGTCATCAGAAGGCATGGAAAGATATTTACCTCATGGACGGAATTGTTAGAGTTCCTAGATAAGACATATGGGGCGCGTAAAATATGAGCCTTTTATTTATCAGTTTCTTGCTCTTTTCTGCCGGATTCGTAGAGAATATGATAAATTCGTGGCATATTCGAGCCGCCGCTCATGGAAAAACATTACAGGTCGGTGTGAGTGGCACCGTGTATGTCTTAATATGGGCAGGGGCTTGGTTCTCCGCTGTCCAGAGAATTTTAGCGGATTCAGGTTCTCTGTGGATTATTGTGGCCTACGCGTTTGGTTCGGGATTGGGGTCGATGACAATGGTATGGGTCGCAAAAAGTAGAGGGCGGACAACTGATGCGGCAGTCCGCCGTGCGGCTCGTAAGCGTCGCCCTCGTAACCTTTCCCGGTGAGATCCTATGCAAATGTCTACAGTTCGACTAAGCGTTGTTATAACTGCTTTTATAACCAGCGTTGTGGTCAACATGGCGGTTATATTGGCACTTCAATATAATTCTTTCTCTAGTTTTGTTGTTTACGAATATATCACGCAAGCTCAAATGAACATAAACGATGTACTTCCTCCCAAACCCTCCATGATGACCAACCGTATGTTCGAAGAGCTTATCAGGACAGGAGAATTTAATAACATGATTACGTTATCATGGATGGAATGGAAGTATCGAGAAGATGTTAAGCTATGGGATGTACCCAATCTCCCGATAATCAGTTTCGCTACGATGTCAGGAGATTGTGACGATTTTGCTCGGATGACCACTTATTTATTGCACGCTCACTACCCAAATGCGCCAGTGTATTACATCACGACGGGACCTGATTCGGGAGGGGGGCATGCATTCGCAGTTTATTTTGATATTTTTAGAGGTCAAATTGGGATGTACGATCTCAATGGCCGTCGATGGTTGGATATCGACTCGAATCAGGACTTAATTGGAAATATTCGCATGTTACTTATGAGCGAATACTCCGAGAATCTCCATTTTTCTGTCAGGTCGTGGGATTTGGAAAAAATCGTTCACCTAGGGAGTATCAAATATGAAGAGAGTTGATAGAATCGGGATCATTATATTTAGTGTAATGTTGAATCTGTCCTTTACCTTAGTTGCATTATTGAATCACCGTTCGATTGGCGATTTACGCAGTCAAGAAGTGGCGGACAAAGTGCTACCAACGATGGTACAGATAGGTGTTTCAATGTCGGGGGATTCAAGTGTCAAGACGATAGCTTCTGGCGTTCTGGTCAGCAATCGTGGGTATGTTCTTACTGTTAAGCATGCGGTTGACGATGTTGCCCATGTCTACATAAAGACTCATCACGGAGACATGTTTAGAGCTAGTTATTTTATAGCTGATGCTCACAGGGATTTAGCCATTGTGAAATTTGTCCCCATTTTAGAAGAGATATCAATTGATGTGACTAAGGGGCAGGTTGCCTCTAAATCGTTTGTTGCTCTGAACAGCATCAAAATCAACCATAAAGAGATTGCGCCGGGACAAGAAATTATGGCTTTTGGATTTCCAGCCCATGATTCATTGGGAGGCGGAGCAGCAACCGTTTCTCGCGGAGTGGTGAGCGGGGTAAATCGGACGGTTTTCGAACCTATGGCGTCTGGAATTGAGGAGCGAAAGATTAGCCGAGATTTAGCTATCGAGCGAGCCATTGAAATCGGTGCCACTTTAATGGGGATTGGACGTCCGCGCACCCCCAGTATGCTTCAGGTTGATGTTATGGTGAATCCCGGTTCTAGCGGAGGAGCTATTGTTAATATGGAGGGAGAATTGATAGGGATTTGTAATTCTATGATCACCTCTACGGGTGCTAATATTGGCATTAATCTGGCGATTCCGGTGTCAGAGGCATCAGACATTTTGCGTGTAATTGGTATATGGGAGGATTAGGAAAATGGCTCAAGAACAAATCCTTGAAGTGCAAATCACGAAGCTAGAAGGAAATGCTGGATATGTCGTTATAGCAGCAGGGCGACCAGGTATTTTATGTCTTAGTCTTGCCGCTGTCTCGAAAATGTTATATCAGCTATTCGAGAGGAAGAAGGCGCTTAGCACTACTGAGAAACAACACGTCGTGGATCTGTTGAAGCGGTTCGGGGATCCAGGAAAGAAGAATGAAGGACAAAAGAGAGCGAATTAAGATTAGAAAAAGTTGGACTCGCAATCCGGCAGAAAAGGTAGTGCAGTCTAAGAAACCTTGTGACGAGTACGACGAGCGGTCAGTAATTGGGGAAGCTCTGGACGAATTAGAGGATCAAGGAGATGAATGAACTCATGACCTCAATGCGAGTGGATGAGAGTGACTGTATCCTGCTTGTGATAGCATCCCTCCTGTCAGCTTTCATTGGTTATGAGAGAGAAGTTGTCAGAAAAGCGGCTGGTCTAAGAACTCATATATTAGTCGGTACCGGTGCCTGTCTTATCTCGTTGGTAGATTTGCACCTCTGTGCGCTATTTCCAGGTACCGATGCAGGTAGGTTGTCCGCTCAAGTAATAAGCGGGATCGGGTTTCTGGGCGCTGGAACAATTATCCAGAGTCGCAGGGCAATCAGGGGTCTGACAACGGCTGCAAGTTTGTGGACTGTTGCTGGAATTGGGATATCCGTGGGGATTGGGATGGTGGGAGTTGCCGCTGCCGCAACGGTATTAGTGCTAATAAGCCTTCATTTGGCCTCGCAGATCAAAAGAGGGACTAAAGGATGACCCATATGGGAGGTAAGAAGGTGACAGATTTTGATGCCTTTGAATTAAAGAGGTTATTGAGAGAAGTTAGGTGGGAAGACTCTCTAAAATCTGCTATCATAACTAAGCATCTTGGCGTATCTGTACAAAATTCCTTTATGGTAGCAGAGAAGTTTAGCTTATATGAGTTCCGAATCTATTGTGCTGTCTTTTATAAATTTCTCGCCTTAAAAGGATTTGAGGTGGTTGATCAAAGTGCCTTAAACGAATATGGAAATCCAGATATATTTGAATACCAAAATATAGAAATCAATCCCGGTGAGATGGTACAGGCCCCGGAGGACGGGTATTCTTTAATATGCAAGACATCCGAGAAGGTAAATCTTATTGTAGGCTTTTCTCCGATGGGTTCTTTATGGAAGATAAAAGTTTATTCCAGTAAAGAACATGAATTATATGCTACTACCTTCCTACGAGAGCTTGGAGAATATGCGAAAGAGGAGAATGTATATAAGGGCAAAAAACTAAGGCCGGATCTTACTCATGTGAAACTGGAAAAAGAATATAACTGGGATTCTGTTATTTTACCGGATTTATTAAAGAGGGATTTGCAACGCAATATTAACTTACTGTTTGGTAGTTTAAATATTTATAAGGCAAACGGCATGTCTTTTAAGAGGGGATTAATTCTAAAAGGTGCTCCAGGTCTAGGTAAGACATTGGTGGGTAAGATTTTATGCAGCACCACTAAGGATGTGACTTTCTTGTGGGTGGCACCAGGAGATGTTGATACCCCGAAATCTATGCGAAGAATCTGCGAGTTGTCTCGTGATTTAGCTCCCTCAATTTTATTTCTAGAGGACATTGATCTTTTTGGCGGACACCGAGAGAAAGAAGATGGCGGAGTGCTCGGTGAATTAATGAATCAATTAGATGGGATTGTTGGAAATGAATTTGTGGTAGTCGTGGCGACTACCAATCGTCCCGATGAGGTGGAAGGAGCTTTAAGAAATCGGCCGGGTAGATTTGATCGTTTAATTGATTTTCCATTGCCGGACGAAGATTGTCGTTTCAGGATGCTTGAATTGTATACCAAAACATTACAATTTATAGGTAAGGCCGAACAAGAGCGAGAAAGGTTCCTTAAGGATTTATCGAAGCGTACTGATGGGATGAGTGGTGCTCACCTTAAGGAATTAGTGAACACAGCTATGATTGCGGCTATTGATGAAGGATGTATAGATGAGTTAAGAAAAGTTACATTAAAGGCTTCTCATTTTCTAGATAACATTCAGAGTGTCGCTGCTAAGAAGATCACTCCAGCCGGGTTTGCTCCTACGGGAAATAAAAGGGAATGGGAGTTTGATTGGGACGAATGAGCGAACATTCAAATAAGAGTTTGGCTTCAATTTCTGCTCAATTAGTTGTTTTTATCCATAAGCATGAAAGAGAAGTTAATGCTGAGGATTTCGCGACTCTTGAATTTGTTATTGTAGATGGCAAGCTTGACGGTATGCGTACTAAGCGATTTATCAAAAACAGGGAATCAAGATGACTAGATTTTGGGTTTCTAACCAAAGATTTAAGCTCGTTGTAACTACAGATGAGAATGATGTTGTACTAAATTGCTCTCCGGTAGATGATTTGGCTTACCTGGTCTTTATTGGTCATCCCATTCAGTATTTGTTGGAATGGATGGCGAAGTTCGGCCAAACGGAGATGATGGAAATTTAACAAGGAGCAGTCGATGATTCATTTCAGTAAACCTGTTTTAAAATCGGCTATTGTCCTGGACGGTGTTGTTGAAGACAGCAAAGCTGGCAGTCGTCCCTGTTGTCGCGTCATTAGAGTGGTGCGCACCCAAGATGGCGGGTTTCGGCTAGGTTATAACCTAGACTACACCAAATTCACGAAAGAAGATAGATTAACTTTGATACAGGCGTTGATTGCTTAATCAATTAAAGATTTGCTCGACATCTAGTGTGATGAGAGCAGGGAACAAATCCCTGCTCTTTTTGTGTTTTTGGAGCCAGAAATGAAAGAAAAATTAAACAGACCGAGTGACGATCTGCCACCTGAACAACTGCAGGAGGCGTGGTCTAAATTCTTGGATCAAGAGGTGGGGGGTTCGGGAAACTCCCCGAAGCTAGAACGGCTGGCCGGAGATACAGGGGCGCTGGAGCTATTAGCTCAGTATCAGGGGATTCCTGAGGACTACATGAAAATGCCTCTTAGCCCAAAGGTGCTTTTGTATATTGAGGCGCTTAAACGTGCCCTGGGGAGGTTGCCAGTTATTCAGAGAGATATTATCAAGAGGTACTATGGGATTGAATGGCCCGAACAGCAAACCCAGGTAAGAATTGCTGCTGAGGTAGTAGGGCAGAGTAACCAGAAAATAGGTAGGACTATGGTTGACAAGTATCTTCGGACTGGCAGGAAGAATTTAGAGAGATTGGTCCGGGAGGAAATGGCAAAGCTGGCTAAAGAGTCTGTCCAGGGGGGTAGTAGCAACTAGTCATGAAGGTGAGGATTTTTGTGTCTATGGATACTACGACGGGCGTCTACTTATGAGTGACTCAGAGGAAAATCAGACAGGTCCCCTACCTCCCAAAGAACCGGCAGATGGGAAATGTAATGCCAGGGAGAGATTAAACGGGGTAAATGCCTATTGTAATAGTCCAGGACGCTTGGAGGGGAAAAGGTGTGAGCGCCACGACTTGCCTTACATCAGAGACGTCTATAGGCGAAGTCAAATGTCACCTGATGACCTTAAGTGGTTAATGGTGAAGGAGTTAGAAAGTAGGATCGAGGAATTAGGGAAAGATCCAAGCAATACGTTAAGTCTAGATAGGGAGATCCTACAACTAACTGCTCTGATAGAGATACTCAGGACTACTAATCCCGTGGGGGAGGCCGAGACAATTCGTCGGCTGACGGATACTAAGGCAGGGTTGATCTGGAAGAAGGTAGAGATAGAATATAAAAATAGGGTAATACTTAATCCGGAATCGATCTGGGAAAAGGTTAAAGGGATTTTAGACACGGAATGCAAGGATGAAACTACACGGGCGGCGTTGAAGGTAGCATTTCTGAAGATGCTCGACGAAATAGCCGAGGTTCAAAAGAAATGAGGAGCAAGGTACGGGCGAGAAGTATACTGGATCGAGGTGTTTATCCGGTGAAGGTAATTTGGAGGACGTTTAGTCCACAGACACTTTCCAAGAAGCAGATAAATAGGACTATAGGTAATTTACGGAAAATGCCAAATCTGGAGAATTGTGGATAATGGATGCGGTTGTGGCGACAATTGTTGTAGCATTGTACATTTTTGCATTCTATCAGGTTTCCCCTTGGTGGACGGCGTTCTGGGGCAGTTTGGCATTCCTGTTGGGCGGGATGGAGGGGCTTTGCAAAATCGTTACTGATTTAACTCTGAGCCAATGGTTTTGGAAGTGGAGCAGGGAGTTGCCTTTAGATGAGCGATGGAAGGCTTACGCTCTGGCGGGATTGGTGGTAGCAGGGGGCATCTTTTTAGCGTTGCATCTTCTGTGGAAGATCTTGCCGGAAGACATCGCGAGACTGAGAGCGTGGGTTGATAGCGTTCTTTAGTCTCTGAACAATTCGGGAGGGCAGAAATGCTCAGTCTAGTTGATCGTTTGAAAGAGTATTACGAGGCGAAACATTGCGACTCCACCGCCGGAGTCGGGACAAGGGTCGGCCACCTATTTAAACTCTTTATTGAGGATATATGTTTCGTGCGCTATAAAGAGGGAACTGTTTGTAAATGTGGCAAAGTTATTTTAGAAGCACGTCATATGCGTTCCCAACAGCGCAGACGCTTTAAAGCGCGAGTAGAAGTCACCGTTGAACAGCCGGATGCCCCAAGCAGGTTGCTTAAATTTTATACGATAGTCTGTGCTCGGTCTTTCAAGAGAGCATCGTGGGCTATGGAGTTGCGTATATCTCGCCTGTATCCTTACGCCTCACATGTGACCGTAGAATTTGAGACTGAACAATTTAGTGACTCTCTACTATATGGGTAGCTTTTATGATAAGCACAAATCAGAATTGACTCCGGTATCCTCCTCTCAGGATTCGGTCTGGGAAGAAGTACCAGTAAGTCTAGAGGAATTTTGCAACAGTTGGGTTAAAGAACCGTTATTTCCCATCCAACAGGAATTTGGTACTAAGATGATTGGGGCTGAGCCTTCCGAATGGGCTACAGAATTTAAAGAGGGGCAAGCTCTTTGGGGTAAGGGATCCGGAAAAGATCGATCATCAGCAAAGATACTAGCATACGTTTGCTACAAGTTGCTGTGTATGCGCGATCCGGTATCTTACTTGAGCGCGGGCGGAGAGCCACCTCCCCCAGGTCTAGAGGATAAAATTGAAGTTGGCAATGTCTGTATTAATGCCAAACTAGCTCAGGGGGTCTTCTTCGCATATTTTACTATTATTTTGAGGAATACAATAAACCCGAAGACCGGAGTGAATTGGTTCAAGGAAAAAGGTATTGATCTCACTAAGGCAATTCAGAAGCGCCAAGTGGAATTTCCTAAGAATATCATTGCTCACTCCTTAGATAGCGAGGAGTACACGGGCGAGGGGTTAAATCTCTTTTTTGTGATATTCGATGAGGTCGGCGGGTTCTTAGTGCAGAGAGCCGCTAGCCTGTATACGGCCTTGAGGACTACCATTAGATCTCGTTTCCCTAAATATGGGAAATTGCTTCTAATCTCCTATAAGAGGAGCGATAACGATTTTATGATGACTCGTTTCGCTCAGGCTGAGACTGAACCAACAACATTTAGGAGCGGACCCTTTGCTACTTGGGAAGTTAACCTTAAAAGAAATAAAGAAGAGTTTGCTGAGGATTACATTTTAGACCCTGAAGGGTCACAACGAATCTTTGAGTGTAAGGGCACGACGCAAGAAGGCGGATTTTTCCGATATAAGACGAGAATTAGTCAGGTAATTAATACCTCTAACCGTCAAAACCCCATAATTGGGGAAAGGGTGACCGCCTTCAACTTGCGTGATCTCGCATTCAAAGATTTCTTTAAGCCAGAACCGCAAACCGAGTATTTTGTCCATATCGACTTGGCTAAAGGCCAGGTAGGCGGAGACGCTGCAGGTTTTGCGATGGCTCATTACAAACGGGGGATGACTGTCTCCTTGCCGGATGATTTTCTACTAGCTCTAGCCAAAGACTCCAACCAATCAATTGAAACCCTTAGATCGCAACAGGGGATAGCTAAAGTTGGCGCAGTAGTAGATCTCATTCTTCAGATCAAAGCTCCTAGTGCGGGCGAGATTATGTTTGAGGAGATCAGGGCTTTCATCGAGAGGTTGAGAAGGGTGGAAAAATTTCCTATCTTTCGGGTGACATACGATGGCTGGCAATCTGTCGATAGTATCCAACAGCTAAAGAAGGCCGGGGTTAACGCCGAGGAATTTTCGGTAGATAGAACTTCGGTCCCCTACACTACCTTAAAGAATGTAATATATGAAGGGATATTTGAAACCTATCTTCATTCGATATTTGTCCGGGAAGCCGAAGAATTGATCCAATTACCAAACGGTAAGATAGACCATCCAGAATTGTCTTCAGCTAGGTATCTGAAGGAAGACAAGATAAATAGGGGTAGTAAGGATGTCACTGATGCGGTGTGTGGAGCCGTAGCCCAGGCAATGGACAGGGGGAAATCTTTGTTTGGGTTTGGAATACTCCCTAGTAAACGGGAAGAAGCTAAGATGCCCCATCCGGCTCAAGCTAACCCAGCTAGATTTGAAAGCCAGAAATTAGTGAGACGTGGAGAAAGACCTAATCCGAGTGGGAGTATAGGCAGTTAGCATATTACCATGGGTCAAGATAAATGTGTAAGAACCTATTCTATTTCATCCAGAGGCTTTTATTGCGAGCGATGCAACGCAATAAGAGGCTCTATTAACACGACTATCCGTGTATATGCCTCAGGGATTGAAGTACAGATAGATCATTGTGATGATTGCGGGCAGGAACAGCAGACAGAATTTTTCAAGGGTCCTACGATTCGGATAGAAACCAAAGAATAGGGTAGCACTCGGTAGGGAAAGTGGAGGATTATAGAATGAGAGTAGCCCTAGTACTGCTGGAAGGGGCCGACAACGCGCATTAAGAACAAGGAGTAAGGATGCTACCGAAGAGGGAGATTATAAAGACCCGGTATCAGGACGGCGAGGAATTTCTGACGTGGATGAGCGAACGGAATTACGAATATCTAGAAACAATTCCGCTTGTGCGCGTGGATCGTAATGCAAAACCTGATGTCACTTTGACATCGGAGGGGATTAAGGATATAAAAGCCAGATTCCGAGGACTCCCCAGGGTGCTAAGGGTTGAAGTCACGGAGCGGTTGGCGAGAATCCCCACTACCGAGGTTCTGATCACGGTCAGGAAGAACCCGGCCCGAAGTCCGAGAGTGGTTATTCCTCTGAGCCGGGTGGTTGACCAATGTGATACTGATTATGAACATTACGGGATTTGGTTGACATTCGCGTTGAGCTACCGCCGGGATTGGGTCTACGTCATTGAGAAGATTGGATACGGGATCGTTTATCAGGCGTGGCGATTCATGGACTGGTTGTCGAGCTTGAAGTAGAGGGGAACAAATACCAGGTCCTGGAAGCGCATGAGGTCCTGGTTATTCTACGAAAACAAAATGCAACTGAATCTAAATGATCTTCTGCTCTTAGTGGCGGCCTGCTTCTCTTTGGGCCTGGTAGCGGGGATCGGTCTGACAATCCTCCTGGTGACTAAGGCCCTAACGGAGGCTGTCAACCGCGCAAATCAAGAAGCGAGTAAATTCGCTAAGGACCTTCTGGGCGAGGGCGAAGAGTGGAAGCAGGGCGATAAGGCTAAACCGGAGAGTACCGAGGATAAGTGGCTCAGGGAGCAGTTGGGCGAATGAATGCTGCATATCTCGCGAAAATGAAGGTTGAGCAATCCCAAGTTCGTGTAGCTGTGCCGCGCTTGATTCTTATCAGTTCGAAATTATCGCTTGCTAATATCGTAAAACTTGAAGAGGATAAGATTATTCAGTTTTTTAATGGTAGTGATTTTTATTGCCAAGTACGGTTTGCCTCATTTAGTGAGGGTTCTATTGCAGATGCGGTGACACTAATTTTTGATGTTAGGACTGTGAAGTACGCGGATTTACCTTGGGGTTTCCTTCCATCCTATGAACAAATGGATGTAGAGAATATCAAACCCCTAACGCATTCAAATGTTAATCCTCAATTCGAGATTGTAAACAAGGGAAAGATTTTATGCAATTGAGGCGTGAGCGTGAGGAATTGGACCGGATATTAGATTGGATAATCCTGCTGGTAAACCTTGGAGGGTAAGTGATGAGTTTTATCCCATACCGAGTCAGGTGCAATGTATGTGACTATGAATGCGGGATTGTAGCTGGAATGAGATGTCTGCGCCCCATTCCTTTGGGAGCTAGAGCATCGCAAGAAAACTTTAGAGACTCAGATGGGGTTTGGATTTGTAACGGTACACTAGTGCGGATAGAAGAGGAAGTGCCATTCATATGTGGACCGCCTCCTAATCTCAAACATTGCTCTACCTGCCAATGTGAGCCAACGCGAGAGGTAATGGATGGATCAGAAGAGAGCCCCATTTAAGTCAGGACCCGCTCGACCCCATCGACCAACTTTTGTTAAGGAAGATGATCTTGATAGACCTCCTAAGAATGAATACAAAAAGAAAAAATTTGTTCCGAAAGTACGCAAGATTTATCCAGAAAGTCAGATGTGGCTGCAACACGTAGAAATATTAACTAAAGCCGGTGTTCGAATAGAAAATTTGGGCGTCAATGAGTTGGGGAGAAAGCAAAAATATTGAAGCGAGGAGAAGACGTTAAATGGAAGCTCTTCGAAAGATTTAATCGACTTTCAAAATTGCTCACTCGCTGGGGGCGCAAGCTTCGTGAGTATTCAAGCAGTCTATAAAGACGAAAACATTAGATAAAAGGAGAATAGACAATAAATGGCCCTTCCAGTTGAACGTGGTACAGAACTCCGCACGGACAGGCTCGTCGTTCGTCGCGTATTAAATGGCCTCCCGATCTATGAGGCCGTAAATTCATTTCAGCCGGTAGCTCCGGATCTAACGCTCGGTGCAGATGCTGGTAGCGCGGATGGTAGTGATCCTTCTTTCCTTGCGGCAGCTATGGGGAACATCCTCGGAGAAGACCTGACAAAGGACGCTAATTATATTGCAGGCGTTATCGGTGCTCTTAGTGTCACAGGTGTGAATCCTTCGACCTACCCGGTTGGTGCGGTTCTAGCGATTATCATGGACACGGTGACTGACGCTGATGGCGCGGTGGTTGCGGTGATCGATGGTGATTCAGGTGTGACCAAGGCGAATGCTGCTTTCAAGGCGATGTCTAACAACAGCACGGTAGGTTCTGGTTTCGACTTCGGTGTGGACTTGCATGGCGCGGCGCACGATGGATACAACGCGTTGGCAATTCTGAAGGCCGACATCCGCATGTCCGGCGAGGTGTGCATCCTTAATGGCGCAGGTGCTCCAACAGATGGTGTTGCGGGTAGCGGCGCTACTTTCGCTGAAATCGGTTCTCAATATATCGACCGAACAGCAGGAAATCTTTATATTAATGCTGGCACGAAGGCTTCTCCAGTGTGGAAGCTCGTGACCCGCGCAGCGTAATAAGAATTATCTGTCTGAACTCATAAGTAGTAGGCTGGTGACTGAGAGCGGCTAGTCAGCCGGTAATGGTATTCCAGGGATGACTTCCTTGAAGTCTACTAATGCTGACAGAGTGAGTTAGGAACAGTACCAGAGCAACGTCCTACATCTCCAACCTCATGGTGTAGGCCGCGAGTGCTCGCCCTGAAATGGTACGGCCAAACGGAGTGGGGATTCCCGCTCGATCTGGTGGGCGGTCGAAAGACCTAGACAGGTAAACAAATAGGGAGATAAAAATGATTCTAAAGATTTGGGATGACGCAGAAAAGCAATGGTATATGTTCGACGATCTTTCAGAGGTTGATTTTGGAAAGACAGTTGATTGTCCAGAACAAACTGTTCGTGACATCGGAGCGGCATTGGTTTTAACGTCAGGTAAAGACAAAGATAAATTTCAAGTGGTGCGGGCATACTGCAAGAATCCAGAGGATGGTCAACATTTGCCGCACGTTTTCATCTTCAATACCTTTGCTTATATCTGTAATGATGAAGGCAAAACTTTAGAGAAAATCGGGTTTAGCTATAGATAAGTGCATTAGAGGAATAGTATTAGGAGAACGGAAATGAATATTTTGTGTGAACATGAAAACTTGTTTGAATGTTTAGCTACTCCGACAGATGCGTGTAAGACTAAGAATGCAACAGATAGAATGAATGCACATAAGAATATTCCCGAACACAATCTTTTTGATTGTCTTGGTGGATCGTGTGATAATTGATTAATAGAATTGATAGAAACAGTAGCGAGAGGCTTTGACAATGCGCTTAGTGCCTCACTTAATGTGAGTAGAATATCGGTGGGATACCCCTTAAAATAGTGCCGACGCTAGATTGTCAAATTGCTGGCTTTGAGACTCTGAACCTATAAGCGATTGGTTAACCGTGACTAGGGTGCCTAAACGGCATAATGGAATCGGGGTAAAATCCCCACTAACCAATAGCATCGAGTTTCATATTGCTCGATCTGAAAAGATATAGCTAAAACAGGGATAAGCTCCACTTTGCCCGGTAATGTAGAAGTAACTGGCACTCTAAATGCCCAAGGATTGGAGATTAATGGTGCCCCTGTGGTGGGTGGTTCAGCGTTAACCGTTCAAACGCTTGATGACTCTGCAACACATGAATATTTAATAGCCGGTGAATACCGGCAAATCAAAGAGCTGACAAAAGCCTCCTAGCCGCAAGCAATAGGAGCACAAATCAGCTGCCTCTTGCGGAGGAAAGCGGGAGATAACCCGCACTATTAATTATCTGGTACTATCAGAGGATAAGAAAAGAATGGACGTAAAATTTGGCTATAAAAACGAAGACCAATCCGGCTTTATCGAGATGGAAGGAAAACTTGGTAAGGGAAACTGGCTTCTGCACTCAATCTGTCAGTGGGAGCAAATGTTAGGCAGATGGAACTGGATCGACTTTAACTTCGTTCAGTTTCACGTAATGAGAGACATCGTGTTACCTGGATTCGAGCTTGAAATCATTATACTTGGAATTGGATTTCGGTTGCGTGTAAATGATGACTGGAGCAAAACCGAAGTTGGCCGCGACCTATTGAGCTTTAGACCTGAAGAGTATGAGACAGATATGGTTGAATGTCCATTTTGTGGTGGCTCCGGCGAAGTTCGTGAAAGTGAACCACGAGGTGAATCCGATGAATGGTCAACTCGATAGGCAATTGGTTGAAGAATACCCAAAGATTTTTGCTCAACGAAATCTCGGAGAAATGGAAACCAATATGTGTTGGGGTTTCCAATGTGATGATGGTTGGTACTGGTTGATCGACCAACTTTGCGCTTCACTTCAATGGGATATAGACCATAACCAATATCCTCAGGCGGTTGCCACCTGTGTAAAAGAAAAGTTCGGAACTCTGCGATTCTATATCGCTCCGATCCATGTAGAATGGCAAGACCAACTTGCTAATCGAGCCATAGGAGATCAGCTTAGTGTGCAGGAAGGTATGATTCGTTTAGCTCAGAGTATGTCTGCCCGAATCTGCGAGAATTGTGGATCCACACAAGACGTTAAACTTCGTGGCAAGCATTGGGTTAAGACATTGTGCGAAGATTGCATCACTCTTAACTCATTTTGGGAAGACTATGGAGACCATGGTTAAGACTACTTTACGAGTTCGTGCTCATCTAGAAATGTTGTCTGACTTCTCTGCCGTAGTTTTTGTGAATGATGTACCAATAGGAATTATAAACATTACTGAAGCAGATTTGGATGAGACATGAATGCAAAATCGTTAGAGCAGAACTTGGCAGAAGCGTTGATCCAATCAGGATACTCTGATAGTATAAATGTAGTGGTATCCTGCTTTCGTGTATCCGCTGGATATGGCATCCCTACTACGATGGAAATGGTTCTTACGATTACTGACAGTGCCGTATTGACAGCACAAGAAAAATGGGCAATAAGTCAGCGGGGGAAAATTTGAGGATGATAAAAAAGGCCGTTAATCCCAATGAATTAGACGGACATGTTTGTGATCATTGTCTTAAAGAAGTAGCGGGATCTCCTATTCAAGCATATTTCCCATATGGGCATCCGGCGGACTCTATCGATGGACCGAGCCACTTGTGCTCGGATAAATGTTTAATAGACTACGTTAGCAAATTGATGAGGAAGTACGGACATTGGAGATCTCGTGCCGTTAAAGTGAAAGAGAATATACGATCTTCCGAGCAATGGCGCGGAGAGAAAACTAGCCGTCCCGATAATCGGAAATCGCGAAGATTCTCAAGGAAGCAGACGCAGAAATGAGCAATCTTAACGACCCCAATATGCTTAAGTCATTAGACCATCTCCGGGCGCTTATCTTCAATATGGGTAACCTGGCAAAACTATCCAAGGCCGAATTCGATGAGAGCCAACATCCTAGAGATGAGTCAGGAAGATTCACAAGTGGAGGGGGCGGCGGTGGACAAGAAGGAAAGGGGAAAGAGCCTAGTGCAGCCGAACGGGTAAAAGCCCTTGATGATGCCATGCAAGCTGTGAGGGACGGGGATATTGACTTTACAGAGAGTGTTCTGCATGATGCTGGAAAAGATTTAATCAAAGACCCCGATGGAGAAATCGATTACGAAGCATCAGCTAGAGCAGCCATCAAGGAGATAGGTAATTGGGATAGTAACAATCCCATCTTACTAGCCAATGTTGATTTTAATAGAGAGGAAGATAAGCTGCGTGGTGAAAAGGAGAAATCTACCATATCTGGCGATATATCCAAGGAATTTAAGGAATTTGACGAATCTAAGCACCCGCGCGGAGCCGACGGCAAATTCACATCCGGTGGGGGTGAGACGGGTGGGGAATCCACGTCAGGTGAGGCTACGAGTATGCGGGGTCAATTACACCGCACTTTAGATGAGCGTAACGCAGACACCTGGGGGCAGGTTTTAAATGGTGGCTTTTCTCAACTTCTACATAATCGAGGGGTAGCTGCTAAAGATGCGGTTATGAATCTTGGTCGTAAAATGGAAGATCACGGATATCCAGAGACTTCCGAGGCGTTATTCGAAGCCGGTAGAATTATGCGCGAGGAAGGTCTGGAAACTGACAAAGACGCTCGTACCATCGCAGAAGAGATGGAGGTTGACTTAGACACCCTAGATACTCGCATATACCGTTCAGCCGAAATGAAACAGATTAATGACCAATTCGACGGATGGAAAGGTGCTCATCGAAAGAAGATCACTGATTCTGGCGATATTACCAAATACATCCGTCATGAGGGCAGCAAGTGGACAGTCTACTCTGAAGACGGTAAGCCCATGGGCACCTATGGCAGCGAGGCCGAGGCAAAGAAGCGTCTTGCTCAGGTAGAGGCATTTAAACACATGAATAGAAAGTCGATCGATGACCTCCGCAACATGGGAGCTAAGCTTAGAAAAGATGATCTAGTTAGGGAAGACATGGCTGTTGCTAGCCCTCCTATCCGCGACCCCAAAAACGTAAAGCCCTTTATCGAGGAAAAGGATTACATTAACCCCAATAGCAATATGGTTGAAAACGTGTCTCCCATTATTACTGGACTAAAAGGCACACGACAGGCGACCTCAATATCCGGCGATTCTTCCGGAAAAGGTCCCGGAGCTAGCATTGGTGGAATAGAGCCGGTTTGAAAGGAAAACATTATGAATTTGCTCAATCTTGATAATGACAAAAACGAACAATTGAACAAGATGTTGGATAAGAAGATCAAGCCCAAGATGATCGTTACCAAATCCCAGGCCGATGTGATTAGGGCTAAGACCGAAGAACTTAAGAAAGCTGCTTCCAAGGAATAACTATGGGCAATTCCGAATTGCCCCGAATCAGGAAAAGGTCCGAGCGCTTGAGGCCGAATTGAAGCATAGATCTGAGGAAGAAAGTGGTAGTGCTGAAGGCAAGGACGCTGACTTAGAGAGATACCAGAGCGACTATAAAAGCTGGCTGGCCGGTGGTCAGGTAGGTCAAGAGCCTAGTGTTGAGGGTTTGAACCTAAAAGAGGCGTGGAAAGCTCGTATAGCAGCCAGAGAGGTGCCAGAAGGGGCTAAGGAACAACAGCGTCACGATATTGAGCGGGATGAAGCCGAGAACATAGCATTTGAGGCAGAATCTGACGCCCGTCGTCACGAGCCGTATTCGGCGGATCTAAAGGATGACTATGGCCCAGATGACGAAGAACGAGGTCGTTACTCCGATAAGTCTATGGAGATGGCTAAGGGCATTTCTCATACTACTACAATTTTGCGTGACCTCATAACCAGAGTCAACCGATTTCCTTCGGATAAACCTTTAACTCCTGAAGAAGACAAAGAATTGTCCGCTATTATCACGGAATTAAACAGTGTCATTGCTTATTTAAATACTAGTAAGCAAGAGGGACATCTACAAAAGAAACAGAATAAAGCGAGGTGAAAATAAGATGTCATTTGAAGTAGATGAACGTATGACTAAAACAATTTTGAGTAAGCGAGCGCAATCGATCCCTCTCACGACAGAGGAAGAGAATTACGCCCGTAAGCTATTTGATCAAATGATGAACAGCAAGAAAACAGTACAAAAGACTCTGAGAGTTATCACCGGTACAGATTTTCGCAAGGGCGTAGATGCCGAGGCGACTCGTGAGTATAACTTTCCGAGGCAGGTCGGTCTGAAGCCAGAAGACGATGACCCGATGGCGCACCCGGACGAATCTCTGAAGAACGGGGAGAAGTTGCCCGATGTGGACAACAAACTCAAGACTACCACAACCGAGGAACAGGCTCTCTCAGACAAGATCCAGGTGGGAATCAAGCAGCCTACTAACGCGCCGTTGAGATTGCCGGTGACTGCAGAGCCAGCAGCGAAGTTTGTGTCAGCAGATCCGGTTAATGTTGGAGATCTGGTATCGAAGAATTTCGCTAAGACCGGTCAACACATTCTGAAGGGGCAGGTAGTTAGCATCGACTCTTCAGGCCGTGCAATGGTGAAATGGCAAGGTGGAATGCAGACCGTGGAATGGGCACATCTGTTGGTTAAGGCTCACACGGGTCCAGCCGAGAGCGTTAAGCATGAAGATATGACGACAGAAATTCCCGTGAAAAAGGCTGCAGGCATGGCTAATCTCACGGATGAAGAAGATCCTGAAGATAAAGTTAAGAAGGATGGAGATATTGCTGACGCTCATTACGGTCCAACTCCTTTTCAAGATCTAGTATGCTCTCTAGAGAGAGTCGTCAGCCTGGCCGGTGAAATGAAGGCGGCTGCAGAACGTAACACAGCAGATCCGGAAGTATCTGAATATTACCATCGAATTGTGGATGAGCTTCGCGGAATAGCGGAAGAGTTGCTGGCCGCGTTGAGCATGGAATTATCTGAAGCAAAGACTGACTCGGAGTAAAATCGAATGTCAGGCCAAGTACAAGTAGTGCCATGGGAAGTTTTAGAGCAGCGATTGGGTAGAAAGCTTGTTAAAGACGAGGTTTTCGAGACTAAGACCGGTAAATGGAAAGTATTAGAAACTTACCGGCCAGACCTAGATGCGTATACGATTGAGAAGGTAGGATGACACTCAATCTGTTAGTGGTTCCCGTTGGCGCGGTGCTATGGTACTTGGGTGGGTGTGGCGACGAGTGTACCCATCGGGGCGGTCTTCTTCCGTTAAATAAGAAGTGGAGGAGATTGGTTTGGCCTGGGGTAGTAGGTCTCCTCTTGGCCGGAAACGGCCTTCCTTTAATTATTGCGGGTGGGGTAGCTACTACAATGGCTATGTCTCTATCGATGGGTTACGGGGAGAAAAAGAGATGGCCAGAACGGGCTATGGTTGGTATATTCCTAGGACTTCCTTTCGTGCTAATTAACCAAAGCTGGGTATGGCCGATCGTAGTGGCAGGGACTTTCATGTCCCTGTATTGGCTTTCCCTGAGGTATAATTGGATGGTATGGCATGTCGTGGAAGCATCCATGGGGGCTACTCAAGGAGCGTGCATTTTAGCGGCGCTGCTTCTGAGATGATTTGGTGGGCGCTGTTAGTAATGGTGCAAATTAAATCGGGATACGGATACATCCCTATCAAGATAGAATATTTTAAGTCATTGGAAGCATGCGAGCAGGTTGCTACCTCCGTTAGAGATATGGCGACGGACACTAAGGCTCAAACCAAAACTATTTGCATGCAGGTTTATCGATAATGCCACCCATATATGAGTATGAATGCCAGAAATGCGGAAAAATTCAAGAGATCAGGCATTCAGCGGACACGCTGGCAAAGAAGCGAACTCATCAAACCCTACCACCTTTCTGTGGGGGCAAACTTAAGCTGATCATATCCAAAATAGGCGGCTTTGTTTTCAAGGGTCCAGGTTTCTTTCAGACGGATTACAAGAATCGAGGATAATGATGACTTGGAAGCATTTGGTAGCGTCACTCGTAATGATTCCGTTTGTGATTGCGGCTTGTATTTTGGCCGTAATTGCCGTTGCCTCACATTTCCTACTTGAAGGCATTGAGACAATCGGGCAGGATCTGACGAACTGGACGGAAAGACCATAAAGAATTTGATGAAAAGCCCTTGTAATTGTAGCGACCCCATGTCGGGTGCCAAAGAGTACCAGGGAATCGCCTACCTAGAAGTTCGTTTCAGAGCTAAACAGATGGATCGAGTATTCGCTGTACATCACTTTGGGGTACTAGCTCGTGGCGAGGCTGGAGATTACCTGGTAGAGATTGACGGAAAATATTGGAAGATAGGGCGTGAACTATTCGAACAATCATACAAATTGGCGGGATCATAGGGACATATTCATGGCTGAAGAACAAAAATCACAATGCCCAGATTGCAAACAGGAGAGGAAAACCTTCTCTCATGAGTGGAGAACCTACTCTAATGTCAGCACCACGGCGGGGCAAGTAACTGTTACGAGATCAACTTTTTGCAGCATTTGTGGAGCATTAGTTAATACGGAGAGTTTTGGCGTAGAGGAATAAAATGGGAGGAACTACAATGAGTGAATTGGAGCAGTCTTACAGGGATCGAGCCGAGCAATTGGACAAGGAGCTTGAAAACGGGCGAGCCAGGCGGGAAGCACTTCTTAGGCAGATCAACGAATTAAATGTTCAGATGTCTAGGATCGAGGGCGCTAGGATCCTGTTGAATGAATTCCTCAAACCTTTCACTAAATCAGAAGAAACTAAATAAAAGGAGTTATTGAAGAGGTAAGCTAATGGCTATATTATCGTCTCCTCCTAGCAAATGGCAGACCAATACGGACGGAAGTCTATCTCCTAAGGCTTCGGACGAAGTGTTGTTACAGGGTGCTGAACCTACTCTGACTCTGAGAGATACGGAATCGGCTCTCCCTAATGGATTAGTCCGAATGCAATTGGTCGGTAGTAATCTTGATTTTGAATGGAACACGGCTGTCGGTGGGGGTTTTACTACGAGCGTAATTCCGTTCCAGATCGAGAATAATGCCGTCCATGCTCTTGAAAAGTTAACCATAGGTGAATATATAAGATTTGATACCGAACTGGCTTTCGCCGTTGTAGAGGACCAATCCTTTTTCTTGTCTTCGGCTGACAGTCGATTGCACTATCGTAAGACTGGCGTGGACAACGTATTTGCCTACCAAGACGGAGACACCTTCACGGATGCTGCTCTCGGATCTGACTTAGACGCGGATAGCAACAAAATCATAAATCTGGCAACACCTACGGCAGACAACGACGCGGCTAACAAGAGCTATGTAGATGCTATCAAGCAAGGTCTTGATGTCAAGGATTCTGCTCGCGTTGCTACTACGACCAATATCACATTGTCCGGCGAACAAACAATCGACGGAGTCTCAGCAGTTACTGGTAACAGAGTTCTGGTAAAGAACCAAACAGCCGGAGAAGAGAATGGGATTTACGTAGTGGCTGCTGGAGCCTGGTCACGTTCGGCGGACGCTGATACAGATGCTGAAGTGACAACGGGTATGTTTATCTTTGTCTCAGAAGGTACCGTCCATTCCGATAGTGGATGGGTACTGATTACCAATGACCCGATCGTTCTTGGGACAACAGCGTTAACTTTTGTACAATTCAGCGGGGCAGGGCAGATTACAGCGGGTGCCGGTCTAACAAAGACAGGTAACACACTTGATGTTGGTGCTGGAGATGGTATAAGTGTGGCCGCTGATTCCGTAGCAGTTGATTCCTCCGTTGTGAGAGAAACCGCTACTCAGACTCTAACGAATAAAACAATAAATCTTTCTAGTAACACACTATCTGGTACGACAGCCCAATTCAATACGGCTCTGTCAGACGGTGACTTTGCAACGCTTGCCGGTACTGAGACATTAACGAATAAGACAATCAGCTTGGGTAGCAACACTATCACAGGTACGACAGCACAATTTAATACAGCTTTGACGGACGGAGATTTCGCTACTCTAGCTGGAACAGAAACATTAAGCAATAAAACATTGACCGCGCCCAAATTTGCGGATCTTGGATTCATAGCAGATGCCAATGGAAACGAATTATTGATCCTAGATACCGTAACATCAGCCGTAAATGACGTGACTCTTGCCAATGCCGCGACAGGGAACAACCCAACACTAACAGCTAGCGGTGAGACAAACGTCGGACTAACGATTACAGGTAAGGGTACCAAGGGTGTCTCAATCGGCAATGCGTTATACACGAAGGAAACCGCATTAACTGATGGCGCAAATATCGCAACAGACGCCTCTTTAGGTAATGTATTCACCGTAACAATTGGCGGAGATAGAACATTAGACGCCCCAACAAACGCAGCTAGTGGACAAAAAGCTATTTGGAGAATCAAGGCTTCTGGTGCCAATCGAACTTTAACACTTGCTACAGGCACAGGAGGTTTCCGCTTCGGTACGGATATTACGTCACTTACCGCTACAACTCAAGACAAGACAGATTACATTGGAGCAATTTATCACGCCACAGACAATAAGTGGGATGTGATTGCCTACACAAAGGGCTTCTAATGGCTCTAAAATTCTACTACGACCCGGCGGGTACGCTGACAACTGATCTGGCGGCGTATTGGAATTTGAACGAAGCTGAAGGATCTCGATATGACCTTATAAATCCAGGATCGGGACCGGCGGCTCTCTTTGTAGCGGCCAATCAAGAGCGGCTTAATATAGCTGATAACACTTCTCTTTCTGTAGGAGATATTGATTTTTCATTTTCTGCTTGGATTTACTTAACCGATAATATAGACGAACGAGTAATCCTTAGTAAGGGTAATAGTAATAATAGTAATACTATTGAGTATAGGATTCACTTCACAGGAAGTGCAGGCACTAATCGTTTTAGGTTTGGTATCGGGAATGGTTCTGCTAACGCTGGTGTTTTGGCAGATAGTCTAGGCGCTCCATCATTGAACACTTGGTATTTTATTGTAGCCTGGCACGATTCTGTTGCTAACACAATTAATATTCAAGTAGATAATGGCACAGTAGATTCCACTTCCACATCGATTGGCAGTTTTGATAGTGCATTTGAATTTGTTATTGGTGACTATGCAAATATTGCACCTAACAGTCCTTGGGATGGCAGAATACACCTTTTGGGGTTTTGGAAGAAGGTCTTGACTACTGGCGAGAGAACAAGCCTTTACAATTCTGGAAACGGCCTGACCTACCCCAATTTGACAGGCAGTCTTTTGACTTCGTTGATTTCTTATTGGAATCTACACGAAGGAAATGGGACTCGGTTGGATTCGCATGGCACCAACGACCTCGCGGACAATAACACCGTTGGACAGGCTCAAGGAGTTGATCCGGGAAACATTGCGGGAGACAACAACACGGTCGGACAGGCTGCAGGAGTAAGCAGCATAACGCAAACCGCCGCACAATTTGTAACCGCGAACTCTGAATATCTAACCGTCCCGGACAACACGTTTATTTCAGTTGGCAATGTAGATTTCACAATAGCGGTGTGGGCATATCTTGATAGTAAGGCAGCAGATATGCGTATTTTTGAAAAAGGTGCCGCTGCTGATGAATATGGAATAGATTACCGCGCCTCTACAGACAGGTATAGATTTTTGATCGCTGCAGGAGCTTTGGTTGTTTCCGCAGACAATTTTGGATCTCCAGCGACAGGGGCTTGGCATCTTATTGTAGCATGGCACGACGCGGCCAACGATTTAATCGGTATTCAAGTCAATAATGGAACTGCTAATACCGCCGCGACAGCAGGAGTCGGACCCATAGACTCTACCAGAAGTTTAGTTATCGGTGCCGGAGAAAACGTGACGACCACTGTGGTAGACTTTCTTGATGGTCGCGCTGACGAAGCAGGATTCTGGAGACGGGTGTTAACTACAGACGAAAAGACTGCTTTATACAATGCTGGTTCGGGAAATACGCTGATAAATTTCATACCGCAAAAGCATGCGGCATTCGCTTTATTCGATTAAGGATACAATCTAATGGCTGATTTGACACCCGAAGAGAGAATGGCTGTACTAGAGACTGAAATGGGACATCTTAAAGAGGATGTGGCGTTCGTTAAATTGCAGGTCAGTAACCATCTACCCCATCAGATAGGGGCTGTGCAAGAGTCAGTAGACAAACTTGCCCGCAAAATGGGAGATGTGGATGCAGTCTCTAAATTCCTGAGCGTTGTTATTAAAGGATTAGCAATCGTAGTGACCATCATATGGTCTACTATCCAGATCGTGAAATCCCTACTTGGCTTGGGGCGGTAATGAACGCTGAGTTTTTAGCAATCCTTAAAGGGACTCTAGAGGTGTTCAGCGAATATACATCTCATGAAGCTTTAGATCCCCAAAGTGATTCTGCTACTGAGCCTCCTAATACCAAAACCGTTGTTCCGTTTATACATGATGCCAAATCAAAGGAAAAGGCTCATGACGCTTACGGACAGAAGCACCCGCAAGGCGAGGGGTTGCCAGGAACTGAGCCTGAAGAATATCCTAGACAAGATAGCGCTTACATCGATCACACTTCTCTCCACGAGAGAGAGCCGGAATAACTGATGCGAGGACAGCGGCAATGGACGATTTCCCTCAGCAAATCCAAGAAAAAATTCTCGAATTGTTTCAATCTGGTAGCACGGTGCGAGAGATCGCAAAGGAAGTTGGAATTGAACCTCGGCCAATTCTACTTTATCTCACTAAGCGTGGATTCTGGAGTGAATTTTGTAGTGACTGCGTGTTAAAGCGATGCTTTGATTGTCGTGGCTTAGAAGAATTGGGAAAACCCCTTGACGCACAAGACAAAAAGAGACTGATTGCAGGATTGCGAGGCGGGGTATGAAGGTTGATCTGAAATCTCAACTGTTATCCTTGATCAGAAAATGGGCACCGAAATTGGGAATCTCAGACTATAAGTTCGACTTTAAGATGTTGGGAGATCGCGCCTTGAGCGGTGACTATGCCAGGGTTGAAACAGATGAAGATACCCGCGAATCGCTCATTGAGTTTAACAAGGATAGGTTATCTCGCGAGCCGGACGAAATAGAAAAGACTGTAGCACATGAACTTCTGCACGTTCGTATGAACGAGTATGCGGAATTTGTGGTGGATCTTCTCAAAGAATACGTTCGCAACCCCAATGCCAAGCGTATCTTGCTCCGTAAAGCCGAGCGACTAGAGCATAAAATTGTCGTAGCTCTGACCGATGCGTTGGTAAAGGACAAAAGGAAATAATTGATGCCGTTGTTCGGAGATCTACTGGATCCTAAAAAACTAACTCAACTCAGACAATCCCTATTTGCTAAACGGGACGCAGACGGTACTCGACCCGAACCAGAACCCCGTAAGGGCATGTGGTGGTTCAACAACCGGACTGTCAATAAAAAGCAGCAACGTCTATTTACGCTAAATGCGGAGACCCTCAGTAGGCTATCTAAGTCTGATCCTATCACTTGGTCTATTATTCGTACAATCAAATCCTTTATTAATCAGGCTGAATGGGACATCGAGATCGATACCGAAGCAATCGAGCGCGAGCTAGATCGTTATGAGGAATACGCACTGTCTCATTTGTCGCCGTACGCGGTGGGAGATATCGAGCAATTCAGATCAGATAATATTCCCGATGATCTTGAAAATGAGATTCACAAGCGGTTAAGGGGGATACTGGCTGAGGGTACAGCCATGTTTGAAAAAAAGAAGGCTATCCAATGGCTGTTTGCGTCGGTAGTCCGTAAGGTACGACATGACGCTGA
>Ga0187892_10000567_pt1 | contig 95462 bp, 105 predicted proteins | sample MA1701073metaG_FD_139345 | JGI IMG/M metagenome (GOLD analysis project Ga0187892, IMG submission 139345) | Bio-ooze microbial communities from a basaltic lava cave in the Kipuka Kanohina Cave System on the Island of Hawaii, USA - MA170107-3 metaG ... | reverse complement strand
GGAACAGGCTCTTACCCAGGACGCGAACCCGCCGATGAACGCCAAGATCCAGAAAATATCGATGCCGCCTCCTCGCACGCGGTATCGTTCGTTCGAAATTCGACTTTTTATACAGCCTCGTTAAGTCGCACCATGGATATGACACTCAAGGCCACCGCCATTCCGAGAATCGAGGACGATCGAGTCATCGCAACCGAATGGCGCATGCCGCCCGGATCGGAAACAGGGTGGCACAGGCACGAACGCGACTACATCGTCGTATATCTGACCTCCGGAACCCTTCTCGTGGAATCGAAGGACGGCAACGTATCCGTACCCCTCGAACGTGGTCAGGTCACCTCTCGGCAGGCCGGCGTCGAGCACAACGTCAAGAACCCGAACGATGTCGAGTTCATATTCGTCGAACTGGAGCTTAAGCGTGTCGGTGCAACTTAGCCTAGCAGCCCACGCGGACGCGCACTCGAGCGTTGCAGGATCACTCGTGAGTAAATGTCCGGTGGTTCTCGCGTGGAGCGGCGGCAAGGACAGCAGCCTCGCCCTCGCGGCCCTGCGCGCAGATCCTTCCGTTGACGTCGTCGCGGTACTCACCACGATCACGCGCGACTACGACCGGATTAGCATTCACGGTGTCCGCCGCGCGGTCCTTGAGGCCCAGGTCGCGGCTCTCGGCCTGCCGCTGATTGAGGTGACTATTCCTGCCGCCGCGACCAACGCTGCGTATGAGGCGGCGTTTGCGGCCACGCTGGCGGCTCTCCGCCATGAGCGGCCGGGCGTGCGGCACATAGCTTTTGGCGATCTCTTCTTGGCCGATGTGCGGGCCTATCGCGAGCGCGTGCTGCCCCCGCTCGGCTGGACGCCCGTCTTTCCGCTCTGGGGAAGGGACACGCCGGCCCTCGCCCGGGAGTTCGTACGCGTCGGCTATCGAGCAATTATTACGTGCGTTGACACGATTCAACTCGGGGCCGAGTTTGCGGGCCGTCAATTCGATGCGTCGCTTCTGGCCGAGTTGCCGCCTTCTGTCGACCCGGGCGGGGAGCGCGGCGAGTTTCACACGTGTGTGTATGCTGGCCCGATCTTCCGTTATCCGCTCCCAGTGCAAGCCGGGGAGCGCATCCGGCGCGACGGCCGCTTCGAGTACTGTGACGTCACGCTAGTGGCCGCCACCGCAGTCAACCGAAAGCCAAATGAGGTTAAATGTGAGCGCCAGAACTAACCTAACCGACAGAACTGGCTGACAAGCGCAATTGCGCTCAGCTACTCAACCCAAGGGTGAAATAATGACTGAAACAGAGTTTCGCGCACAGGCGATCGCGAACGGATTCGCTGATTTTCAGATCAAGCACTATGCCTCTGATATCGACGGTCCACTGCACAATCATAGCTTCGCAGTAACGCTGCTGGTTACTGCAGGAGAATTCGCTCTGCAATTTGACGACCGAAAGGCCATATATCGGACCGGCGAGTGCTGCAACCTTGCCGCAAACGTCATGCATGCGGAGCGCGCAGGGTCAAAGGGCGCTGTAGTGCTTCTCGCGAAGAAAGGCTAGAAGACCGTTCTGTCAATGGCCGCAAGCGGAATCAGGGCACGGACTGCAATGGAGTTTACACCGAACCCTTCGCCGCAGCGGACGCCTATCGGCGCCGCTGACCATCAAGTCAACTGGCAAGTGGCGTAAGGAATTGACTATGCCTGTTTCACTGAAATCAGTGTCGCTTTGTTTTGCGTCTGGATGCCTAGGAGGTCTGGCCAATGGCGTTGTCGTATGGCTTACCGGAGCCCTTGGCATTACCGCTGCGCTTGGTGTGAACATCGCACCTGCTTTGACTCCAGATTGGCTTTATGCACGCATAGTTTGGGGAGGATTGTGGGGCTCGTTATTCTTGATGCCATTCTTGAGAGGCACACCCTACGTTCGCGGGCTACTGTGGAGCTTAGGGCCAACGGCGACTCAGCTGCTGATCATATTTCCGCTTGTGGCGAACAAGGGTTTCTTTGGGCTGGATCTTGGAAGTATGACGCCCGTGTTTGTGGTGATATTCAACGCGGTATGGGGAGTAACGGCAGCAGCAATCCTGGAGAGAACCGACCGTGAGCCAGGAGTTGCCAGCTAACAAGGCGCAGCAGCTGCCGGACAACCCGTTACGCGGCTTGTCCGCGGCTGAGTATTGTCGTTATGCGGCATGAATCCTGTGCTCGCTATGCCTTGGAAAGAAGTACTTTGAATGCTTTGTGCAATGCGTATTCGCCTACCACCTATTGCAGAAAGGCTCTCATGCACAATCTCCGAAGGACCTTCGTTACCTTGCCGCTGGCCGTCACCCTTGCCTGGTATGGCACTGCCTCCTGGTCCCAGGTGACCGCTGAAGATCAGAGGCTGATCGAAGCCGCCGGCTGCGACGAGATCATCAAGGAGCATCGCAATTTTTCGGCTGCGGAGAAAAAGCTGGCTGAAGAAATTCGCCGAACTGACGCCGGCACCACGGCGGGCAACGTCCTCGGCGTCGGTTCGCTGGCTGTTTTCGGACTGGGCTTTTTCAGTTGGAACGACCAGGCCGACGCGAAAACGAACTTGGCGGAGCTTACGGCCTACCGCGAAGCGATCGCGGCCGAGGGAAGGAAGAAGAACTGCAAACTCTGAGTGCCCGCATGGCAAGCCGGTTCACCCGATCTTCAGGAGCGGCTTGCAGTGCGCCGCGTGCCGGTCAGGCGGCCTTGGCGAACTCTGCAGCCGAGAACAAATCCCGGCGCGCGCCTTCCAGCGCGAGCAGGGCGCGCTTGCGCTCGATGCCGCCGGCGTAGCCGGTCAGGCTGCCGCTTGCGCCCATGATGCGATGGCAGGGCACGATGATGCCGATCGGGTTGCGCCCGGTGGCCGCGCCCGCGGCGCGCGCGCTGCCGGGGTGCCCGGCGCGGCGCGCAAGTTCGCCGTAGCTGATGGTTTCGCCGAAGCCGACCGTGGAGATCGCCTGCCACACCGCGCGCTGGAAGCGCGTGCCTTCCGGCGCGAGCGCGACCTCGAAGCGCTTGCGCTTGCCGGCGAAGTATTCCGCGAGTTCGCGCTTCGCCTGCTGCAGCAGCTTGTGCTGCGCGCTCTTTTTCCAGTCGGCCTGCTTTTTCGGATGGTGCTTCTGGCGGTCGAAGTAGACGCCCGCCAGACCTTCTTCGTTGGCGACGAGCAGCATGCCGCCCTGTGGACTTGCAAACGTGTCGTAGTAACGCATGGCTATTCCTTTGTAAGTGATTGCCAGAGGTGCATTGCGGCGTAAGCCCGCCAGGGCCGCCAGCTTTCCGCCGCGGCGAGCACGCGGCTTGCCTCGGTTTCACCGAGCGCCTTGCGCACGCCCAGGTCGGTATGCGGGAACGCGTCGGGCCAGGCAAGCGCGCGCATCGCGATGTATTGCGCGGTCCATTCGCCGACGCCGGGCAGCGCGCGCAACCGCGCGAGCGTGGTTTCGATGTCCGCATTCGGCATCAGGTCGAGATCGCCCCCGGCCACCGCGCGCGCGAGCGCGATCAAGCTGCGCGCGCGGGAGCCGGGCATGCCCAGGCGCGCGATCCGCCCATAGGGCAGTTCGGCAATGCGTTCTGCTCCAGGGAAAATTCTACTCAGCGATTCGAAAGGCGTATCCAGCGCATCGCCAAAGGCCGCCGCGAAGCGGCCGGCGACCGTGCGCGCGGCGGCTACGCTGACCTGCTGGCCGAGGATTGCGCGCACCGCAACCTCGAATCCATCGAACGCTCCCGGCACCCGCAAGCCGGGATGCGCGCGGGCGAGCGCGCCGAGGGCGAGCGCTACCTCCGCGGGGTTGCAGGCGAGGTCCATCAGCGCCTTGACGCGCGACAGCACCGGCGGCAGCGCTTTCGCGAGCGATCCGGAGACACGCACGCGCAGCGCCGGTTTTTTCGACGACGGCGCGACCTCGATCCAGCCGCGGTGCTCCTTGCCTTCCACCAGAATGCGCGCAGTGCGCCGGTAGCAGCCTTGCTCGATCGCATCGACGCCGGCGATCGCGCGCGCGCCGAGGAACCCGCTCACCGCGGCCCAATCATAGGGCGGCCGGTAGCTGAGTTCGAAATTGAGGCTGTCCGGAGATCCTGCGCCGTTGCCGTGCATGCGTTTGCGCAGCTGCCCCGGCTGCAGCCGGTAGCGCTGCTTGAACAGCGCATTGAAGCGCCGCAGGCTGCCAAAGCCGCTCGCATAGGCGACTTCCGTGATCGGCAGCGGCGTGTCGGTCAGCAGCCGCTTGGCAAGCAGCAGCCGCTGCGTTTGCGCGAACTCCACCGGCGAGACGCCAAACTCGGCGCCAAAGGCGCGCCGCAGGTGCCGGTCGGTGATGCCGAGGCGCGCCGCCACCGCATCCAGCCCCGCTTCATCCAGCGTCCGGTCCTCGATCAGGCTCGCCGCCGCCTGCGCCACGCGCGTGGTCGCGTCGACGCTGGCGTTGCCCGGCGCGAGTTCCGGCCGGCAGCGCAGGCAGGGCCGGTAGCCGGCCGACTCGGCGGCGGCGGCGCTCGGATAGAAGCGGCAATTCTCGCGCCGCGGCGGTTTCACGGTGCACACCGGCCGGCAATAGATGTGGGTCGAGGACACGGCGACGAAGAAACGGCCGTCGAAGCGCGCGTCGCGCGCGCGCAGCGCCCGGTAGCAGGTGTGGGCGTCGAGTGTCATGGCCGCAGTATGCGCGGCCGCCGCGGCCTTCGCTAGCCGTTTTCGGACCTGGCACCGCGAGGTCCGAAAACGGCTAGCAGACGGCCGTCCGATCGGCGATGATCGCGGCGTGACCGCTGCCGATACCGCGCGCCTGGTCGTCCTGGCGGCGATCTGGGGCGGCGCATTCCCGTTCATGCGCGTCGCCGCCCCGGCGCTGGGCGCCATCTGGACCGCGGAACTGCGCGTGCTGATCGGCGGCTTGGCGCTGCTGGCCTGGCTGCGCCTGAGCGGCGTTGAGGTGCGGTTGCGCCGGCACGCCCGCTGTTACCTGCTGATCGGCTCCATCGGCATCGCGCTGCCGTTCACCCTCTACGCTTACGCCGCGACCAGCGCCCCGGCCTCGCTGCTGTCGATTCTGAATGCCACCGCGCCGATGTTCGGCCTCGCCTGGAGTGTGGCCTTCGGCGATGAGCGGCTGACGCTGCGCCGGATCGCCGGCCTCGTGTTGGGACTGGGCGGCGTGGCACTGATCGCCGATCCGGAGGGGCTGATTGCCGGGCCCGGAACCGTCCTGGCCGTGGCTGCTGCGCTGGGCGCCTGCTGCGCCTACGGAGTGGTTGGCGTACTGATGAAGCGCTTTCGCGACGGCGCGACGCCCCGCGGCATGGCCGCCGGCAACCAGCTCTTTGCCGCACTGGTGTTGCTGCCTTTGCTGCCGTTTGCCCCGCCGGCCGGCCTGCCCTCGGGACTGGTCGTTGCCAACATGCTCGCCCTGGCGCTGCTCGCGAGCGCCGTGGCATTCCCGCTTTACTTCCGCCTCATCGCGGACGTCGGCGCGACGCGTGCGCTGACGGTGACCTACCTGATTCCCCTCTTCGGGGTGCTGTTCGGCACTGTGTTTCTTGGCGAAGCGCTCCCTGCCAGCGCGCTCGGCGGCGCCGTTTTGATCGTCGGCGGAACGGTGCTGGTGACGCGCGGATAGAATGGCCGGCTCTTATGCCGGCCTATCCGCAACTTTTCCGCCCGCTCGAGCTCGAGGGCGGCGTGCGACTTCCCAACCGCATCCTGATGGGCTCGATGCACACCGGCCTGGAAGCGCGGCCCGATGGCATGGCGCGGCTGGCCGCGTTCTACGCCGAGCGGGCGCGCGGCGGCGCCGCGCTCATCGTCACCGGCGGCTTTTCGCCGAACGACGCGGGCGAATTGAGCCCGCACCGCGCGCAGATGAGCACCAGCGAGGATGCGCGGCGCCACCGCGTGATTGCACAGGCGGTGCACGACGCCGGCAGCCGGATCGTGCTGCAGGTGCTGCACTCCGGGCGCTACGGCTTTCACAAGAACATCACCGCCCCGTCGCCGATCAAGTCCGGCATCAACCCCAATGCGCCGCGCGAGATGAGCGAGCCGGAAATCGAGCAGACCATCGGCGACTTCGTGCGCGCCGCCGTGCTCGCCCAAAGCGCGGGCTACGACGGCGTCGAAGTGATGGGCTCGGAGGGTTACCTGATCACGCAGTTCCTCGCGCTGCGCACCAACCAGCGCCAGGATGACTGGGGCGGGCCGCTCGAGAACCGCATGCGCTTTGCCTGCGAGATCGTGCGCCAGACGCGCGCTGCTACCGGCCCGCATTTCGTCATCGTGTTCCGGATTTCCGCACTCGACCTGGTCGAAGGCGGGCTGAGCGGCGCGCAAACGGTGCAACTCGCCAAGGCGATCGAGCAGGCCGGAGCCACGCTGCTCAATACCGGCATCGGCTGGCACGAAGCGCGCATTCCGACCATCGCGCAGGCAGTGCCGCGCGCGGGCTTCGCCTGGACGACGCGGCGCATCAAGCAGGCTGTGACGATCCCGGTGATCGCCTCCAACCGCATCAACGCCCCCGAGATCGCCGAGGGCATCCTCGCGCGCGGCGACGCCGACATGGTTTCGCTCTCACGGGCGATGCTGTCGGACGCCGATTTCGCCAACAAGGCAAAGGCAGGCGATCGCGCCGGCATCAATATCTGCATTGCCTGCAACCAGGCCTGCCTCGACCATTATTTCATCGGCCAGCCGGCAAGCTGCGTGGTGAATCCGCGCGCGGGACGGGAAACCACTTTGCTGTTCCTTCCGGTAAAGAAAGCAAAAAAAATCGCGGTTGTAGGAGGAGGCCCGGCGGGCCTGTCCTGCGCCGCGGTGGCCGCCGAGCGCGGCCACGAGGTGGTGCTGTTCGAAAAAGCGGCCGAGCTCGGCGGCCAGTTCAATCTCGCCAAGAAAATCCCCGGCAAGCAGGAATTCGCCGAATCCGTCGCCTACTACGCGGAGCGCCTGCGGCGTGCCGGTGTCCAGGTCCGCCTCAATCACGCGGCGAGCGATGCCGATCTCGCGGGCTTTGACGAGGTCATCCTCGCCACCGGTATCGAGCCGCGCAGGCCGGACATCCCGGGCATCGAACACCGAAGCGTGCTGGGTTACACGGAGCTGCTCAGCGGCCGTGCTGAAGCGGGAACGAAAGTGGCGATCATCGGCGCTGGCGGCATCGGTTTTGACGTGGCGCTTTATTTGCTCGAGCGCTCGAGCCGCTCCACGCTCGCAACCGAGGAGTTCAACAAGCACTGGGGAATCACCAGCGACGCTTCCGTTGCCGGCGGCCTGTCTGCGGCGGGCCCGGAGAAACCTCGCAGCAACTTTCAGATCACCATGCTCAAGCGCTCGGTGACGCCGTTCGGCAATACGCTCGGCCGGACCACCGGCTGGGTGCACCGTGCCGAACTGGCGAAGAACGGCGTGACGATGCTCAAGGGTGTCGACTACCGCCGCATCGATGATGCCGGTTTGCATATCGTCAGCGACGGCAAGGAGCAGGTGATTGCCGCCGACACGATCGTCATCTGCGCCGGCCAGGAGCCCAAGCGCGGACTCAAAGCCCGCCACCTGATCGGCGGCGCCAAAGAGGCGGGCGAACTCGACGCCAAGCGCGCCATGCTGGAAGGTGCGGAGCTGGCGGCAGGTCTCTGACTTGGTCGTACACTAACGGTATGGGAACAGTCGTAGCGCTCACCGGCCAGGTCGGCGGCGCCAAACTGATCGACGGCCTTTACCGGCTGCGCGGCAAGGAGCTCGTAGCCATCTCCAATACCGGCGATGACTACGAACACCTGACCCTGCATTTTTCGCCGGACATCGACACGCTGCTGTATGTGCTGGGCGGTATCGCCAATCCCGCCGCGCCCTGGCAGCCGGCCGGCGACAGCCACGCGCTATTCGCGACGCTGAAGCTGCTTGGCGGACCGGACCGGATCGCGCTGGGCGACCGGGCATTCGCCGCGCCGCTGCTGCGCAGCGCCTGGCTCGCGCAGGATCGCCGCTTGACCGCCATCACGCTCGATTTCTGCCAGCAGCTCGGCATCGACGCGCGCGTGCTGCCGATGAGCGACGACCCGGTGCGCACTTACGTGCTCACCGAAGACGGCGAAATTGCGTTCCAGGAATACTTCACCACGCTCGCCTGCGAGCCGGTGGTCAAGGGCTTCAAGTATGCCGGCGCCGAGGAGGCGATGCTCACGCCGGAAGTGACGAACGCGCTCGATTCGGAAGACCTGGAGGCGGTGATACTTTGCCCCGCCAATCCCTACCACACGATCAATCCGATCCTCGCGGTGCCGGGCATGCGCGAACTGCTGCGCAAGCGCGGCGCCCCGGTCATCGCCGTGACCCCGATCGTCGGCGGCAAGGCGCTGCGGGGCTCGGCCGGCAAGATGATGCGCGAACTGGGCCACGAGGCCTCGGCGCGCCGCGTTGCGCTCGAGTACCTGAAGCTGATCGACGGCTTCGTGATGGACGCGGAGGACGGCGCAGGCGCCGCGGACGAGGTGCGCGCGAGCGGCATCGAGGTTTTGCTCGCCGACACCGTGATGCGCACGATCGAAGACCGCAACTCGCTCGCCCGCACCGTGCTCGCCTTCGCGCAGACGATCCGCGAGCGGCGCTTGCAGGAGGCCTGACCCGGAAGCGCCGTCTTCCGGGCCTGCCACACGCGCATGGACGCAGCCTCCCCCGGGCTGATGCCGGCGCGCGAGGCGAGCGCGCTGTTCGGCCACATTGCCGGCAACATCGAGAAGGTCATGCGCGGCAGCCGCGAAGGGGTGCGCAAGCTGCTCGCGGCGTTTGCCTCGGGCGGCCACGTGCTGATCGAGGATTTTCCCGGCACCGGCAAAACCACCATGGCGAAAAGCCTTGCGGCGTCGATCGGCTGCCGCTTCACGCGCGTACAGTTCACGCCCGACCTGCTGCCTTCGGACATCCTCGGCGTCTCAGTGTTCAACCAGAAAGAGCAGAGCTTTGAATTCCGCGCCGGACCGGTGTTCACGGCGATCCTGCTCGCCGACGAAATCAACCGCGCCTCGCCGCGCACCCAGTCGGCGCTGCTCGAAGTGATGGCCGAGGGGCAGGTCTCGGTCGAGGGCCGCACGCACCTGATGGATGAACTGTTCTTCGTCGTTGCGACGCAGAACCCGGTCGAGTTCCGCGGCACCTATCCCCTGCCCGAAGCGCAGATGGACCGCTTCGCCATGTGCATTGCGCTCGGCTACGTCGATGCCGAAGTGGAAGCCGAGGTACTGGAAGCGCAGGATCTCGGGCACCCGCTCGCCACGCTGCGCGCGGTGGTGGCGCGCGAGGAGGTGCTGGCGCTGAAGGAGCGTGTGCGCCATGTGCGCCTGGCCGCTGAACTGCGCCGCTATGTGGTGGATATCGTGCAGCGGACCCGCCGCTTGCCCGCCGTCCAGCTCGGATGCGGGCCGCGCGCCTCGATCGCCCTTGCCGGTGCCGCGAAGGCCCTGGCACTGTTCGACGGCGAGGAATATGTGCGCCCCGAGCACCTGCACGAACTCGCCGTGCCGGTGCTCGCGCACCGCATGGTGCTCGATCCGCAGGCGAAATTCGCCGGCACCACTGCCGCCGCCCTGGTCGGCGACCTCCTGCGCGAGGTGCCGGTGCCCGCGTGAAGCGGTTTATCTATCGCGCGCTGCGGGCTGCCAGCGCGTTCGACCACTGGTTGCGCGAACGCCTGACCCCGGCTGGCTGGCTCGCGCTGGGAGTTGCGGGCGCGGCGGCCGCCGCGGGCCTCGACACCAACCAGACGGTAACCTACCGGGCCTTTACATTCCTTGCGGCGCTGCTGGTGCTTGCCTACCTGGCAAGCCTGCTGTTTCGCGCCCGCCTGGCAGCGATCCGCGACCTGCCGCGTTACGCCACCGCGGGCGAGCGCTGCGTCTACCGCGTGGTGATCGCCAACCGCGGCGCGCGCGCCCTCGCCGGCGCCACCGTGCGCGAGCGCTTCCGCGATCCGCGGCCCAGCTACGAGGTGTGGAAGCGCACGCGCGAACCCGGCGAGGAGCGGCGTAACTGGTGGGACCGCACAGTGGGTTATTTCCGCTGGCGCTGGCAGATCGAGCGGCGCCTGCCGCGCGACGTCGAGCCCGGCTCACTCGAGCGGCTCGCCCCGGGCGAGCAGCAGGAACTGAAGCTTTCGTTCACGCCGCGCCGGCGCGGCCGCATAGAACTGGCCGGCCTCACGGTCGGCCGGCCGGACCCGCTCGGGCTGGTGCAGGGCCTTGCGCGCCTGCCGCTCGCCGCGCGCCTCGTCGCGCTGCCGCGGCGCTACCGCTTGCCGGATATCGCGCTGCCGGGCCGGCGCAAGTTCCAGCCCGGCGGCGTTTCGCTCGCCGCCTCGGTCGGCGATTCGGAGGAATTCCTCGCGCTGCGCGACTACCGGCCCGGCGATCCGCTGCAGCGCGTGCACTGGAAGAGCTTCGCGCGCACCGGCAAGCCGGTGGTGAAGGAGTATCAGGACGAATTCTTTGAACGCCATTCGCTGGTCCTGGATACCGGCAGCCGCTCGGGCGAGGATGCCGCGTTCGAAGATGCGGTCGCGCTCGCCGCTTCGTTCGTCTACACCATCGATACCCACGAATGCCTGCTCGACCTGCTGTTCGTCGGTGGCGCGGACGATGGCGGGCGCCCCGGCATCGGCGCCTATACCGCCGGCCGCGGCCAATTGCAGTCCCGGCACATGCTGGAAGTGCTCGCCGCAGTAGCGCCAAGCGAGCCCGCCGAGTTTGCCGAACTTTCGCGCGCCGTCGTGGCGCGCCGCGAGAGCCTCTCGAGCGTGATCCTGATCCTGCTCACCTGGGACGAAGAACGACGCAAACTCGCCGCCGCGCTGCAGGCTTCGGGCGCCGAGGTGCGCGGCCTGCTGGTCTGCGACAAGAATGCGCGCTCGGCCGAACTGGTTCCCGGCTGGCTGGTGGTGCTGCATCCGGGCGAAATCGAAGCCGGCCTGGCACGGTTTCGCTGAGCGCATCGCGATGAATACGCCTGCCTTCATGATCGGCGCCGCGCTCGCCTTCTGGGGCTGGCAAAGCGGCAACCTGCTGGTCGGAGTGCTGCTGGGCGCGCTGCTGGAGGGGCTGCGCGCGATACGGCTGCGCATCGATCTCGGGGTCAAGGAACATTCGACGATCGCCGACCTGTCCACCATCGGCTTCGTACTGCTCGCCGTGCTGCTCGCCGCCAACCGCGGCATCGGCCGCGGCATTCTCGAGGCGTTCATCTGGCAGCCGGTGGCGCTCTCGCCGATCATCGCCGCGCAGCTGGTCAGCGCTGCGCGCCGCATACCGCTGTCGGCGCTGTTCCGCTACCAGCGCAAGCTGCGGCGCGAGCACCCGGAGATCCAGGAGGTCCCCGTGGACGGCAGCGCAGTCTACGCCGCGCTGGCGCTGCTTTCGGCCGGGGTCGCCAACCAGCGCGGGCCGGAATACTACGTCGCGGTAGTGGTCGGCGCGGCCTGCCTGCTTTACGCGGCGCGCCCGCGCCGCCATCGACCGCTCAGCCTTGCAGCGGGCGCGCTGATGATCGCGGCGGCGGCCGCGCTGGGGCACGCGGGCCATGTGGGCCTGGCGCAGGTGCAGTTGAGGATGGTCGACTGGGTGCTCGACCTGAACATGCGCGTCGTGGATGCCGACCCCTACCGCACCCGCACCGAACTTGGATCGCTCGGCCGATTGAAGAAGTACGACGCGATCGTGCTGCGCGTTTACGCCGACGAGAAGGATGCGGCGCGCGTCAAGCTGCTGCACCGCGGCAGCTACAACACTTATGTCGGCGGCATCTGGGTGGCGCGCGGCACGCAGATGGAAACGGTCGAGTCCGAGGCCGACAACGAGACCTGGCTGCTCGGTGCCGCGGCGCCCGACTGGCGCGTGCGGATTTCCAGCCGCTTCGACGCCGGCCGTGCCTTGCTGCCGCTGCCCGCAGGCACCACGCGCCTCAGCGCGTTTCCTGCCAACCAACTGCGCCGCAACGCGCTTGGCGCAGTGCATGCGCACCTGGAGATCGATTGGGCAAACTACGTTGCGCAGGCCGCGCCGGAGATCGCCCTGTACGCAGCCCCGTCAGTGGAAGACACCGCGGTTCCAGCCGAGGAAAGAGCGGTGCTCGTGCAGACCGTGGCCGAACTCGGGCTGCTAGCCCTTGCACCCGCCGAGCGCCTGCGCCGCATCGAGCAGCATCTCGGCGGCTTCGCCTATTCCACCTTCCGTGAGCGACCGGTGCCCAAAGGCGAGACCGCGCTCGGTGATTTCCTCACCCGCACGCGCAGCGGTCACTGCGAGTATTTCGCCTCTGCTGCGACGCTGCTGCTGCGCGCGGCAGGAGTGCCTGCACGCTACGCCACCGGATTCGCGGCCATCGAATACAGCGCGCTCGAAGGCGCGTGGGTGGTGCGCACGCGCCATGCTCACTCCTGGACGCGCGCCTGGGTGGACGGCCGCTGGGTCGAACTGGATGCCACGCCCGCGGCCTGGGGCCCCGAAGAAGCGAGCGAAGCGCCGTTCTGGCAGGGCCTTGCCGACCTGCTGCGCTTCGCGAGCTTCCGCTGGTCGCAGCGCGGCGAGTTCAAGGCGGGCGACAGCTGGTACGCGGTGCTCGTGGTGCTGGCCGTGTTTCTCGCCTGGCGCGTGCTGCGCGGGCGGCGCGTGCTGCGCGAGCAAGCGGCCGTCGCGGCGCAGCCCAGGCGCTATCCCGGGCAGGATTCTGAGTTCTACCGCGTCGAGAAATTGCTGCCGCCGCGCGAGCCAAGCGAGACGCAAGGCGCGTGGTTGAAACGGATTATTTCTGGTTTGTCCGCTCAAAGGACAAATCAGATCCGGGAAGCACTTAGGCTGCACCAGCGCTATCGCTTCGACCCCCTGGGACTTTCTGCCGGCGAGCGCGAGCAGCTGCGCGAACTTTGCCTGGCGCTCGCGGCTACTGCCTCGGTTTCGAGGATCTGATGCTCGCGGCGCGCTCGGCAGCCTGCTAACAGGCTGCGGCGAAGATCGTTTTCATTGAAGGATTCGCGATTGGTGCCGGTTGTCGGAATCGAACTGACGACCTACCGCTTACAAGGCGGTTGCTCTACCACTGAGCTAAACCGGCATGGGCGACCAAACTGCGGGCAGTCTACTACTTGATGCGCCGCAGTTGAGGCTTGCCGCCCGTGGGCTTGGTAGGTTCCGTGGGCGCCGCCGCGCCCGTATTGACCGGTGCCGCCGCCGGGCCGGCCAGCGCCGGACCGGCCTCGTTGGAAGGCGCGGGCTTGCCGGCTTCGCGCTCGGCCTCGGACTGGATCCCAGGCTTCGCCGAATCGATGTCGAAGGTCATGCCGTGCCCCGTTTCGCGCGCATACAGGGCGTAGACGCAGGCCACCGGCACCGAGATCTGGCGCGCCACGCCGGCAAAGCGCGCCGAGAACTCGATCAGTTCGTTGCCCATCTGCAGTTTGTGCACGGCGCTGGGCGAAACATTGAGCGTGATCTCGCCGTTGCGCACGTATTCCGAAGGCACCTGCGAGCGCGAGTCGACTTTCATCGCCAGGTGCGGCGTGTAGCCATTGTCCACGCACCACTCGTAGAGCGCGCGCAGCAGGTAGGGCTTGGTGGAAATCTCGGCGGTGGGCATGGCGGCGTCGCTGGGTTTACTTGCGCATCACCTTCTCCGAGGGCGTCAGCGCCTCGATGAAGGCCGGCCGCGAAAAGATGCGTTCCGCGTACTTCGCCAGCGGGGCCGCCGGCTTGCCGAGCCTGATGCCGTAATGGTCCAGGCGCCACAGCAGCGGCGCGACCGCGACGTCGAGCATGGTGAAGTCATCGCCCAGCATGTGCTTGGTCTTGGTGAAAATCGGCGCGAGTTCGATCAGGCGGTCGGTGACGTGCGCCTTGGCGCGGTCGGTCTGCTTTTCCTTGCCCGATTCGAGTGCATCGATCTGCGAAAAGAGCTCGACCTCCATGTTGAACAGCATCAGCCGCGCTCGTGCGCGCATGACCGGGTCGGCGGGCATCAGCTGCGGGTGCGGAAATCGCTCATCGATGTACTCATTGATGATATTCGATTCGTACAGAATCAGATCGCGCTCGACCAGCACCGGCAGCCGATTGTAGGGATTCATGACCGCGATGTCTTCGGGCTTGTTGTAGGTGTCGACGTCGATGACCTGGAAATCCATGCCCTTCTCGTACAGCACGAAGCGGCAGCGGTGGCTGAAGGGACAGGTGGTGCCTGAGTACAGTTGCATCATGACGCGGGGTTCCTAGACAGAGAAAAAAGCCGGGCTGCGCCCGGCTTTCGATGAATCTCGGAGAAAGCTACTTCACATCCTTCCAGTATTCCTTCTTCAGCGCGTAAGCGAACACGAACAGAATGCCGAGCGCAAGCAAGACCACTACGCCAATTTGCTTGCGGCGCGAAGCAGCCGGCTCGCCCATGTAGACGAGATAATTCACCAGATCCCTGATGGTGGTGTCGTACTGCAGCGCGTCCTGCGTGCCCGCGCTCAGCTGGCTCCACTTGTAGGTGGCGGGGCCATGGCCGTCCTTGGCCGGGACGATTTCCAGCGCGCGCTCGCCCTGCAGCGTCCACAGCGCGTGCGGCATCGCCACCTGCGGGAAGGCGGCATTATTCCAGCCGGTCGGCGACTTCGCATCGCGGTAGAAGGTGCGCATGTAGGTGTACAGCCAGTCGGCGCCGCGCGAGCGGCCGATCACCGAGAGATCGGGCGGCGCCGCGCCGAACATCGTCTTGCCGTCCTTGGGCGTGAGCGCCACTTTCATGGTGTCGCCGACCTTGGCATCGGTGAAGACCAGGTTGTCGCGGATTTGCGCCTCGGTGAGCCCGAGGTCGGTGAGCCGGTTGTAGCGCATGTACTGCGCGCCGTGGCAGTTGAGGCAATAGTTGACGAAAGTTTTTGCCCCCGCCTGCAGGCTGAGCAGATCCTTGGTGTCGATCAAGGCGCGCTCCAACCGGTAGCCCCTTTCCGCGGCCCAGGCGAAGAGCGGAACAAAGAGCAGGGACAGCAGCAGCTTTTTCATCGCCCGCCTCACGTCGTCACCCGCTCGGGCACCGGCGTGGTCTTATCGATCGCCGTGTACCAGGGCATCAGCACGAAAAACGCAAAATAGAGCGCCGTGAACACGCGCGCCGCGACGGTAGCCCGGTCGGCGTGGCCGAGCCAAGCGCCGGCCTGGCCCCACACCGTCACCGGCTCGGTGCCCAGATAGCCCAGCACCAGGAAGGTGATCACGAAGATCGCGACTGCGCTTTTGAAGAGCAGGCCGCGGTAGCGGATCGACTTCACCGGGCTGCGGTCGAGCCAGGGCAGGAAGAACAGGATCAGCGTCGCCACGCCCATCACCAGCACTCCCGGGAACTGCGAGTTGAACAGCGGCGGTACCGCGCGCAGGATCGAGTAGTAGGGCGTGAAGTACCAAACCGGCGCGATGTGCTGCGGGGTCTTCAGCGGGTCGGCCGGAATGAAATTGTTGTACTCGAGGAAGTAGCCGCCCATCTCCGGCACGAAGAACAGCACGAAGCAGAACAGCGCCAGGAATACCACGGCGCCCACGATGTCCTTCACCGTGTAGTAGGGATGGAACGGAATGCCGTCGAGCGGGTGGCCGTCCGGGCCTTTTAGTTTCTTGATCTCGACGCCGTCCGGGTTGTTCGAGCCGACGTCATGCAAGGCGAGGATGTGGGCGGCGACCAAGCCCAGCAGCACCAGCGGAATCGCGATCACGTGCAGCGCGAAAAAGCGGTTCAGCGTCGCATCTCCCACCACGTAGTCGCCGCGGATCCAGAGCGCGAGGTCCGGCCCGATGAACGGCACGGCGGCGAACAGGTTGACGATCACCTGCGCGCCCCAGTAGGACATCTGGCCCCAGGGCAGGAGGTAGCCCATGAACGCCTCGGCCATCAGCGTGAGGTAGATCAGCACGCCGAAAATCCAGATCAGTTCGCGCGGCTGCTTGTAAGAGCCGTACAGCAGGGCGCGGAACATGTGCAGGTAGACGACGATGAAGAAGGCCGAGCCGCCAGTCGAGTGGATGTAGCGGATCAGCCAGCCGCCGGGGACGTCGCGCATGATGTACTCGACCGAGCCGAAGGCGGACGCGGCGTCGGGTTTGTAGTGCATGGTCAGGAAAATTCCAGAAACGATCTGGATCACCAGCACCAGGATCGACAGCGCGCCGAAGAAGTACCAGAAGTTGAAATTCTTCGGCGCGTAATACTCGGCCATGTGCTTGCGGAATTCCTCGGCGACCGAGGGCATCCTGGCATCGAACCAGTCCCACAGCGCCATCAGCCGGCTCGCCATCGCTCAGCTCCCCTTCTTGTCTTCGCCGATCAGCAACTTGCCCTCGGAGAGGTAAGTGTGCGGCGGCACTTCGAGATTGATCGGCGCCGGCGCTCCTTTGTAGACGCGCCCGGCCAGATCGAACTTCGAGCCGTGACACGGGCAGAGAAATCCGCCCAGCCAGTCGGCGCCCATCTCGGCCTTGGCTTCGGCCGGCATCGATTGCGGCGAGCAGCCCAGGTGCGTGCAGATCCCGACCAGCACCAGGAACTCCGGCTTGATCGAGCGGTACTCGTTCTGCGCGTATTCGGGCTGCACCGGCACCTCGGATTTCGGGTCGGTCACCCGGTCGTCCGACTTGCGCACCGCCGCCAGCATCTCCTTGGTGCGGCGCATGATCCAGACCGGCTTGCCCTGCCACTCGAGCACCGAGAGTTCGCCCGGCGCGAGCGCCGAGATGTCGGCCTCGACCGGGGCCCCGGCCGCTTTGGCACGCTCCGATGGCCACCAACTCCAGGCAAAGGGCAGGGCCACGCCGACGGCCACTGCGCTGCCGGCTGCGGCGGTGGCTGCGATCAGGTTGCGCCGCGTGTGATCGATCTTGTCTTCGCTCATAAAGGCTTCTGGGTGTGGATAAAAGGACGGGGCTGGGTCGGTCGGGATTGCCGGGGCAGGCGCGATTCTAACGTTCTGCTGCGAGAATGTCCACGTTTTCGCGCCTAAGTGGTTAAAACGAAAGGCGAAACATGATAGATTGAAAAATTCCATGCGCCGCCTCTGGATCCTCTTTTCGCAGACCGCCACCATCTGCCTGGCGGTCTTGTTCGTCGTAAGCACGCTCAAGCCCGAGTGGCTGCCCGCGCGCACGCCGGCGCCGCAAGTCGCGGTCATTCAACAGGCCGCACCGTCGGCGGGCGCACCGCCCCATGCCGACTCCTATCACCACGCGGTGAGCAAGGCGATGCCCTCGGTGGTGAACATCTTCACTTCCAAGGAAGTCAGAACGCGGCGCAACCCGCTGCTCAGCGATCCGGTGCTGCGGCGTTTTTTCGGCGACCGTCTGGGCGAAGACACGCAGAAAGCGACCAGCCTGGGCTCGGGCGTGATCGTCAACGCCTCGGGGTACATCCTCACCAACAATCACGTAGTGGAAGCCGCCGACGAAATCGAGATCGCGTTCCCGGACGGAAAAAAACTGCTGGCGAAAGTCGTGGGCAGCGACCCGGAGACCGACCTGGCGGTGTTGCGCGTCGAAGCGCAGAACCTGCCGGCGATCGTGTTTGGCTCCTCGGAGAGTCTGCGCGTCGGCGACGTGGTGCTGGCGATCGGCAACCCGCTCGGCATCGGCCAGACCGTGACCTCGGGCATCGTCTCGGCGCTTGGCCGCTCCGGCCTCGGCATCAACGTGTTCGAAAACTTCATTCAGACCGACGCCGCCATCAACCAGGGAAATTCGGGCGGCGCCTTGATCGACGCGCGCGGCAACCTGATTGGCATCAATACTGCGATCCTTTCGCAAACCGGCGGCTCGATCGGCATTGGCCTTGCCATTCCGGCATCGATGGCCAAGGTGGTCATGGAACAGATCATCAAATCGGGCACCGTGACGCGCGGCTGGATCGGCGTCGAACTGCAGCCCCTGACACCGGCGCTGGCCGAATCCTTCAAGCTTGGCACGCTGGAGGGCGCCATCATCAATGGCGTGCTGACTGGCGGTCCCGCCGACAAGGCCGGCGTCAAGCCCGGCGACGTGCTGGTGGCGATCGACGGCAAGCCGGTGACCGACCCGCAAAGCGTGCTCAACCTGGTGACCGGCGTCGCGCCGGGCAGCGCGGCGCGCATGAAGATGAAGCGCAAGGGCCAGGACCTCGAGCTCGCGGTCACCGTCGGGCGCCGCCCCAAGCAGCAAGCGCGGCCGGAATGAAAAAAAAGGCAACACGGGCCTCGCTGCCGGCAGACGCGGCCAGCATCCGCAAGCTCGCCGCGCGCTCGATGTTCGATCTGTTTTCCAGCGTCAGCGAGGGCATGATGCTGGTGGACCGCGCCGGCCGCGTGGTGTGGATCAATGAAGGCTACAAGCGCTTCCTGCCCGCGCTGGGCTTTGCCCGGCCGGAGGATTTCGTCGGGCGCCCGGTCAAGGAAGTGGTGCCCAACACGCTCATGCATCACGTGCTCGAAACTGGCAAGCCGATCCTCATCGACTTGCTCACCAACAAAGCCGGCACCTTCGTCGTGTCGCGGATTCCGCTGCGCGATGAGGCGGGCGAGGTGATCGGCGCGATCGGCATGGTGCTGTTCGACAATCCGGAGACCACTCTACAGCCGCTGATCGCCAAGTTCGCGCGCCTGCAACAGGACCTGGACGAGGCGCGCAAGGAACTCGCTGCGCAGCGGCGCACCAAGTACACCTTTGCCAGCTTCATCGGCACCAGTCCCGCGGCACTGGAAGTGAAGCGCCAGGCGCGACGCGCGGCGCAGACCGATTCGACCGTGCTGCTGCTGGGGGAAACCGGCACCGGCAAGGAGCTGCTGGCGCACGCCGTGCATGCGGCATCGGCGCGCGCCGACCGGCCGTTCGTCGGCGTCAATCTCGCGGCGATGCCCGAAACGCTGCTGGAAGCCGAGTTCTTCGGCGTCGCGCCGGGCGCCTACACCGGCGCCGACCGCAAGGGCCGCGACGGCAAGTTCAAGCTCGCGGACAGGGGCACGCTGTTCCTCGACGAAGCGGGCGACATGCCGCTCGCGCTGCAGGCCAAGCTGCTGCGCGCGCTGCAGGAACAGGAAATCGAGCCGCTCGGGTCGAACAAGGTGATCAAGGTCGACGTGCGCGTGATCGCCGCGACCAGCCGCGACCTCAAGGCGATGGTGGCCGACGGGCGCTTCCGCGAGGACCTTTACTACCGCCTGAACGTGCTGCCGGTGCGCTTGCCGCCGTTGCGCGACCGGCTCACCGATCTGGAAGCGCTGGCCGAGAGCCTGCTCGAATCGATTGCCGCGCGCACCGGAATGCCGCAGCGCGAGCTGACCCCCTCGGCGCTGGCCGCTCTCGCCGCGCACCGCTGGCCGGGGAACATCCGCGAATTGCGCAATGCGCTCGAACAGGCGGCCATGCTCACCGACCATCCGCGCCTCGTAGCAGAGGATTTCGCCCAGGTGCTGCCCGCGGCGCCTGCCGCGCTCGGCGAGGCGCGCAAAGCCGGGCCGCTGCGGCCGTTGCCGCAGCTGATCGCCGAGCTCGAGCGCAGCTCGATCCATTCCGCCTTGCTAGCCACCGGCGGCAACAAGGTGTCGGCCGCGAAAATGCTCGGCATTTCGCGAGCTACCCTCTACGAGAAGCTGGGCGAATTAAAGTAGCTGTCCGAAGTTTGGTCACCATGTCCGGATTTCTGGCAACAGTATGTCTGTAAGCAAGACATTCCTGCGCAGAAGCGATCGCTCACATTTAAATTAGCATTTATTTTCAATGGCTTAAATTCTGGCCCGCTCCTTGCGGTATGTAGTCCGGCAATTTCAACCCTAGGAGAGAGCATGAAACGCCTGTCGACCCTGCTCGCTGCGGCTACGCTCGCCGCCAGCGCCAGCCTGGCCGTTGCCCAGGACATCAAGATCGCGCACATCTACGGCAAGACCGGGCCCTTCGAGGCCTATGCCAAGCAGACGCAGGCGGGGCTGATGCTCGGGCTGGAATACGCCACCGGCGGCTCGATGAGCGTGCTCGGGCGCAAGCTCGTGATCATCGAGAAGGACGACCAGCTGAAGGCCGACATCGCCAAGTCGGCGCTCGCCCAGGCCTACGGCGACGACAAGGTGGACCTGGCGATCGGGCCGACCTCGTCGGGCTCGGCGCTGGCGATGCTGCCGGTCGCGGAGGAATACAAGAAAATCCTGCTGGTCGAGCCGGCGGTGGCCGATTCGATCACCGGCGACAAGTGGAACCGCTACGTATTCCGCACCGGGCGCAACAACACCCAGGACGGCATCGCTGCGGCGGCATCGACGCCGCAGAACGCGCAGATCGCGATACTGGCGCAGGACTACGCCTTCGGCCGCGACGGCGTCAAGGCAATCAAAGAAGCGCTGGCGGCAGTCGGCAGCAAGGCGCAGATCGTGCACGAGGAATACGTGCCGCAGGCGACCACCGATTTCACCGCGCCGGCGCAGCGCATGTTCGATGCGCTCAAGGACAAACCCGGTACGCGCATCATCAGCATCTACTGGGCAGGGGCAAATCCGGTGACCAAGCTCGCCGACCTCAAGCCGGAGCGATTCAATATTTCGCTTGCGCCCGGCGGCAACATCCTGCCGGTGATGAAAGGCTGGAAAGATCTCGCCGGGCTCGAAGGCGCGATCTACTACTACTACGGTTTTCCGAAGAACAAGGTCAACGACTGGATGGTGGCCGAGTACCGCAAGCGCTACGGCGGCACTCCTCCCGATTTCTTCGTCGCCGGCGGCATGGCGGCGGGCATCGCGGTCGTTGAGGCGATCAAGAAGGCGGGCGGCACCGACACCGAGAAGCTGATTGCGGCAATGGAAGGAATGTCCTTCGAAACCCCCAAGGGCACGATGACGTTCCGCAAGGAGGACCATCAGGCGATGCAGACCATGTACCATTTCCGCATCAAGAAGGCGCAGGCCAACGAGTGGGATCTGCTCGAACTGGTGCGCGAGATTCCGGCCAAGGAAATTCCGCTGCCGATTCGTAACAAGCGTTAGCGCCAGCTTCTGGGACAGGAGGCCCGATGACAGGCGCCCATCCTGTCCTGGAAACCCGCGGCCTGACGATCCGTTTCGGCGGCCACGTCGCGGTCAATGCGGTCAGTTGCCGCTTCGAACCTGGCACGCTCACCGCGATCGTCGGTCCCAACGGCGCCGGCAAGACAACGTACTTCAACCTGATTTCCGGCCAGCTGGCTGCGAGCGACGGCCAGGTGCTGCTCTACGGCGAGGACGTGACGCGCGACCCCGCCCCGGTGCGCACCCGCAAGGGCATGGGCCGTGCGTTCCAGTTGACGAATCTCTTCCCCAACCTGACCGTGCTGGAAAACGTGCGCCTGGCAGTGCAGGCGCGCACCGGCATGGGCCTCAACATGGTTTCAATGTGGGGCAGCCACGTCGAGCTGGTCGAGCGCGCCGAGAACTGCCTTGCGCGCGTCGCGCTCGCCGACCGTCGCCACATGCTTGCCTCGGCGCTGCCGCACGGCGACCAGCGCAAGCTCGAAGTCGCGATCCTGCTCGCACTCGAGCCCGCCATCTTCATGTTCGACGAGCCGACCGCGGGCATGAGCGTGGACGAGGTGCCGGTGATCCTGGATCTGATCCACGAGATCAAGCAGCGCAAGGACAAGACGGTGCTGCTGGTGGAGCACAAGATGGATGTGGTGCGCTCGCTGGCCGACCGCATCATCGTACTGCACCAGGGCGAACTGGTCGCCGACGGCGCGCCGGCCGAGGTGATCGCCTCGCCCGTCGTCCAGGAAGCCTATCTTGGTGTTTCCGCCGGTGGCTGAAAACCTGCTCGCGCTGGCGGGCGTTCACACGCACATCGGGCATTACCACATCCTGCAGGGCGTGGACCTCGCGGTGCCGCGCGGCGAGCTGACCATGCTGCTCGGGCGCAACGGCGCAGGCAAGACCACCGCGCTTCGCACCATCCTTGGCCTGTGGCGCGCCTCGGCCGGGGCGATCCGTTTCGATGGCGAAGACATCGCCGCACGCGATACGCCCGAGATCGCCACGCTTGGCATTGCCTATGTGCCGGAGTCGATGGGCATCTTCGCCGGCCTCACGGTGCGCGAGAACCTGGTGCTCGCCGCGCGCAACGGTCCGCCCGAGGAAAAGCGGCTGGACTGGATCTTCCGCTTCTTTCCGCCGCTGAAACAATTCTGGGAGTTGCCCGCGGGCCTGCTCTCGGGCGGCCAGAAGCAGATGCTGTCGATATCGCGCGCCATCGTCGAGCCGCGGAAACTGGTTCTCATCGACGAGCCGACCAAGGGCCTGGCTCCGGCGATCATCAACAACCTGATCGAGGCCTTCGCCGAACTGAAAAAGACCGACACCACCATCCTCATGGTTGAGCAGAATTTCCACGCCGCCCGAGCGCTCGGCGATTCGGTGGCGGTGATGGACGCCGGGCGCATCGTGCACGCGGGGCGCATGGCCGAGCTGGCGGCGGACGCCGCGCTGCAGACCAGGCTGCTCGGCCTGTCCCTGCAGGCTCACCAGTGAGCCGGCTGGAAGCGCACCAGTGAGCGCCGATCTCAAGCGCCGCGCCGACTGGATCCCGCCTGCGCTCATTGCGGCGGTGGCGCTGGGGGCGCTGGCGCTGATCGACAGTCCTTCCACCTGGCTAACGCTCACGGTCGCGGGACTGGCGATGGGCCTGCTGATTTTCATCATGGCCTCCGGCCTGACGCTGGTGTTCGGGCTGATGGACGTGATGAACTTTGCGCACGGCCTGTTCATCGCCATCGGCGCCTACGTTGCCGCCTCGACGCTCAGGCTATTCGCGGCCGCCTCGGAATCGGACAGTTTCCTCGCCAACCTCGGCGCGGTGCTGCCGGCGATGCTGGCAGCGGCGCTGGTTGCCGGCTTGCTGGGCTTTTTTTTCGAGCGCGTCATTATCAAGCCGGTCTACGGCCAGCACCTCAAGCAGATCCTGATCACCACCGGCGGCATGATCGTCGCCGAGCAGCTGATTCACGTGGTCTGGGGACCGGACCTGCTGCCGCTGCCGCGGCCGGCGACGCTGCGCGGATCGTTTCTGATCGGTGAAACGGCGATCGAGAAATACCGCCTGATCGCGGTGGTGACGGGCCTTGCCGTATTCGCCGGCATGCTGCTGCTGCTCAATCGCACCAAGATCGGCCTGCTGATCCGCGCCGGGGTGGAGAACAAGGAGATGGTCGAGGCGATGGGCTACCGGATCCGCCGCCTGTTCGTCGCGGTGTTCGTGGCCGGCTCGGCGCTGGCAGGCCTGGGCGGTGCGCTGTGGGGCATGTACCAGGAAAGCGTCACCGTGCACATCGGGGCAAACATGATGGTGCTGATCTTCATCGTCATCATCATCGGCGGCCTGGGCTCGATCGGCGGCTGCTTCACTGGCGCGGTGATGGTCGGCCTGGTGGCGAATTACGTCGGCTACCTGTCGCCCAAGATCGCGCTCGGCTCGAACATCCTGCTGATGGTGATGATCCTGCTGTGGCGACCGCAGGGTCTCTATCCGGTGGGCAAGCAGTGAGTAGGCCCGGCATGCTCTCGACGTTGATCTCCGGCGACGCGCCGCGCAGCCGGGTCCTCACGGCGGTGCTGGTGGCGATACTGGCCGCGCTGGCGCTGGCGCCGTTCCTCTTCCCGGGCACGCGGCCGCTCGACGTCGCGGCCAGGATTTGCGTGTTCGTGCTGCTGGTGGCGAGCTACGACCTGCTGCTCGGCTATACCGGCATCGTTTCCTTCGCCCACACCATGTTCTTTGGCATCGGCGGCTACGGCGTAGGCATCGCCATGTCGCGGCTGGAGGCAGGCTGGCTCTCGATCGCGCTCGGTACGGCCGCCGCGGTCGCACTGTCGCTGGTGCTGTCGTTCCTGATCGGCTTGTTTTCGCTGCGCGTGAAGGCCATCTTCTTTGCCATGATCACGCTGGCGGTGGCCTCATTCTTTGCCATCCTCGCTTCGCAGCTCTCCAACGTCACCGGCGGCGAGGACGGCATCACCTTCAAGGTGCCCGAGCTGCTGCGGCCGGCCTACCGGCTGCTCGACGAACCCTTATTCGGCGTCGCCATCGGCGGCCGCTTCCTCACTTACTATCTGGTCTTCGGCGCCTCGCTGCTGCTGTTTCTCGTGCTGCTGCGCGTGGTCAATTCGCCGTTCGGCCGGGTGCTGCTGGCGATACGTGAGAACGATTTCCGCGCCGAGGCGCTCGGTTATCGCACGGTCATCTACCGCACCATCGCCAACTGCCTCGGCGCCCTGGTAGCAACCTTCGCCGGCGTGCTGTACGCGCTCTGGCTGCGCTATACCGGACCCAATACCACGCTCGACTTCTCGATCATGATCGACATCCTGCTGATGGTGGTGATCGGCGGCATGGGGACCATGTACGGCGCGGTGATCGGCGCCACCATTTTCGTGGTCGCGCAGAACTACCTGCGCGATGCGATGAAGGCGCTGTCGGACGCGCTGCAGGGCGTGCCCCTGCTGCCCGACCTGTTCCACCCGGACCGCTGGCTGCTGTGGCTGGGCGTGCTGTTCGTGCTCTCGGTCTACTATTTCCCGCACGGCATCGTCGGCCAGCTGCGCGCAAGGGCAGCGAAATGACTTGCGGTTCCCAATACCTCGCCTGCGAGGGTCGGGAAATCCACTACATGCAATGGGGGGCGGAACACCCTGCCACCGTGATCGCCTGGCATGGCCTGGCGCGCACCGGCAGGGACATGGATGAAATCGCGGCGCATCTTTCCACGCGCTTCCGCGTCATCTGTCCGGACACCATCGGCCGCGGCCTTTCGCAGTGGAGCCCGGCCCCGGAGCGGGAGTACTGCCTGGATTTCTACGCGCGACTCGCAGTGTCCCTGGTCGATCAACTGGGCATTCGCGAGATGCACTGGCTAGGGACTTCGATGGGTGGGGCGATCGGCATCCGGCTTGCCGCCGGGGCGCTGAAAGGCCGCATCCGGCGCCTAGTCCTGAACGACATCGGCCCGCAGCTGGGCGCCGCGGCGGTCGAGCGAATCCGCAGCTACGCTGGCAGCCCCGCGCAATTCGACCGCATGGCCGAGCTGGAAGATTATTTCCGCACCATCTACAAGCCCTACGGCTGGCTGTCAGATGAACAGTGGCGGCGGCTCACCGAGACCTCGGTGCGCCGCACTGCCGAGGGAAAGCTGACGCCGCACTACGATCCGAAGATGGTGCTGCAGTTCACCCACCATCCCGCAGATTACGACCTGTGGGAGGCCTGGGACGCCATCGACGTGCCGACGCTGTGCCTGCGCGGCGAGACCTCGGACCTGTTGCCGCCGGAAGTGGCGGAGGCGATGCGCTCGCGCGGGCCGCGCGCGGTGGTGGTGACCATTCCGGGCTGCGGGCACGCGCCCGCGCTCAACGTGCCTGCGCAGTTCGCGCTGGTCGAGCGCTTCCTGAACGGACGGTAGATCTACTTCTCGTGGCCGGCGCGGTCGGCCCGGCCGCGGTGCTTGCCGCGGGCGATCGAGCCCTTGCGCAGCTGCGAGCCGAAATTGAAGCTGTTGTCGCCCGCAACCTTGGCCGCCTCGCGCATCTTCTGTTCGGCAATGGATTCGTTCTTCAGGGCGGAGCCGTATTTCCGTTTCATGGATGCTTCCCGGTCGGATCAATAGTCGAGGGGCGCGATTCTACCCGAGCTCAGGGCGGCGTGGACTGTTCTTTCTGCGCCGCTACCTTCTCCCGCACGCTGACGAAGCGGGCGAAGAACAGGCCGGCCTCAAAGAGCAGGCACATCGGCACCGCCAGCATGAACTGCGACAGCACGTCCGGCGGCGTCACCACCGCCGCCACCACAAAGGCACCGACGATCACATAGGGCCGCGCGTCCCGCAGCTTCTCTACGCTCACCACTCCCGCGCGCACCAGGATGATGACGACGATCGGGATCTCGAAAGTGAGACCGAAAGCGAGGAACATGGTGATCACGAACGAGAAATACGCCTCGATGTCCGGCGCCGGCGTAATCGACTTGGGCGCGAAATCGTTGATGAACCGGAACACCGTGCCAAACACGAAGTAGTAGCAAAACGCGACCCCGATCAGGAACAGCAGGGTGCTGACGATGATGATCGGAGCGGCGAGCCTCTTTTCGTGCTCGTAGAGTCCGGGCGCGACGAACGCCCAGGCCTGGGCCAGCACGTAGGGCAGCGCCACCATGAAAGCCAGCAGCCCGGTCACCTTGACCGGCACCATGAACGGCGTAATCACTCCGGTGGCGATCATCTTGGCGCCCTCGGGCAGCGCCTGCATCAGGGGCGAGGCGAGGAAATCGTAGATCGCCGCCGAACCCGGGTAGAGGAACAGCACCACGAAGGCCACCGCCACCGCGAGCAGCGCATGCATCACGCGCGTGCGCAACTCGATCAGGTGGGAGATGAAGGTGTCCTGCTGCATGCTCAGGTGGTCTTCTCGGGAACTCCGGGTGATCCGCCCGCCGCCGGATTGGCCGCTGCGTTCAGGTCGCTCTCGGTCTTGTTGAGTTCGCTTTGCACCGAGGTCTCGATTCCGCTCGCCGCTTCCTGCACGCTTTCCTTCATCTTGCGCAGCTCATCGAGTTCGACCTCGCGGTTGATGTCGGCCTTGACGTCGGCCACATAGCGCTGCAGCCGCCCGGCCAGGTGCCCGAGGGTGCGCGCCAGGCGCGGCAGGCGCTCCGGGCCGATCACGATCAGCGCGACCAGGCCGATCACCATCAATTCGGTAAAGCCGATATCGAACACGCGGGGCCTTAAAGTGCAAACGGGCGCCCGACGGGCGCCCGTTGCGTTGAACCTGTGAGCGCTGCGATCAGGCCTTGGACTCGGTCTTCGCCTTGACCTCGCCCTCGACCGTCTTGCCGGACACCTGCGGCGCCGCGCCGCTATCCGAAGCCTTCTCGCCGCCTTCGCGGATGCCGTCCTTGAAACCGCGCACCGCGCCGCCGAGATCGGTTCCGATGTTGCGCAGCTTCTTGGTGCCGAACACCAGCATCACGATCACTAGAACGATCAGCCAATGCCAGATGCTGAGCGAACCCATAGTGCCTCCTTTTATTTCCTTTTCATGATCATGGGCCCAAGCCGTTCCGGACCCCCGAGCACGTGCATATGCACATGATACACCTCCTGATGCGCCACTCGACCGGTGTTGACGATGGTTCGGAAGCCTTCCAGCGCGCCCGCTTTGCGAGCGAGTTCGCCCGCGAGCGCGAGCATTTTCCCCAGCGCGCGGTGCTGTGCCATGCCCGCGTCGTACAGCGTCGGCACGTGCTCTTTGGGGACAATCAGGAAATGCACCGCCGCCTGCGGCCGCACGTCGTGGAATGCCAGCACATCCTCGTCCTCGTATAGCTTGTCCGACGCGATCTCGCCGCGCACGATCTTGCAGAAAATGCAGCCGGAAGAGTCCTGCGGATCGCTCATTTGTTGCCGCGCGCCGCCTTCTCGTCCAAGCCCGGAACGCCTTCACGGCGATGCAATTCTGCCAGCACGTCCGCCGGACTCAGCCCGTGTCGCGCCAGCAACACCATGCAGTGAAACCACAGGTCGGCCGTCTCGCGCACCAGCTGCAGGCGCTCGCCGCCCTTGGCTGCCAGCACCGTCTCGGTCGCTTCCTCGCCGATCTTCTTCAGCACCGCGTCTTCATCTTCGCCCAGCAGCCGGGCCACGTAGGAGGTCGCGGGATCGCCGCCGCGGCGGCTCTCGATCGTCGCGGCAATCCGTTCCAGCGTTTCGTACAGACCTGGTTTCATCGTTTGCCGTAGATCAGCGCAGGGTCTTTCAGCACCGGATCCGTGCTGACCCACTTTCCATCTTTAAGTTCGCGGAAAAAACAGCTCTCGCGCCCGGTGTGGCAGGCGATACCGCCGACCTGGTCGACCCGCAGCAGGATCGCGTCCGAATCGCAATCCAGGCGCAGCTCGCGGACTTTCTGCGTGTGGCCCGATTGCTCGCCCTTGCGCCACAGCGCGCCGCGCGACCGCGACCAGTAGACCGCTTCCCCCGTGCGCGCGGTTTCCGCCAGCGCCTCGCGGTTCATCCACGCCAGCGTCAGCACGCGCCCGCTCGAGTATTCCTGCGTGACCACCGGCACCAGTCCCTGCGCATCCCAGGGCACTTCGTCGAGCCATTGCGTCACAGCCGCACCTCGATGCCGCGCGACTGCAGGTACTGCTTGGATTCCCGAACCGTGAATTCGCCAAAGTGAAAGACACTCGCCGCCAGGACCGCGTCCGCATGGCCTTCGAGTATTCCTTCCGCCAGGTGTTGGCGCGTGCCGACCCCGCCCGAAGCGATCACCGGCACGCTCACCGCGTCCGACACCGCGCGCGTCAGCGCCAGGTCGAACCCGTCGCGCGTGCCGTCCCGGTCCATGCTGGTGAGCAGGAGCTCGCCGGCACCCGCGTCGGTCATGCGCCGCGCCCAGGCGACGGCATCCAGGCCGGTCGGGTTCCTGCCGCCATGGGTGTACACCTCCCAGCCCGCACCCTTTTTCTTGGCATCGATGGCGACAACGATGCACTGATTGCCCACGATGCCGGAGGCCTCGCGCACCAGCGCCGGATTCTGCACCGCCGCGGTATTGATCGACACCTTGTCCGCGCCCGCGTTCAGCAAGCGGCGCACGTCCTCGACCTTGCGCACGCCGCCGCCAACCGTCAGCGGGATGAAAACCGTCGCCGCCACCCGCTCGATCACTTCGAGCAGGATGTCGCGCTCGTCCGAGCTTGCGGTGATATCCAGAAAGGTCAGCTCGTCGGCGCCTTCGCCATCGTAGCGTGCGGCGATCTCCACCGGATCGCCGGCGTCGCGCAGGCTCACGAAATTGACGCCTTTCACGACCCGGCCCGCTGTCACGTCAAGGCACGGAATGATGCGCTTCGCCAAGCCCACGCTCAGGCTTTGCCGGCCGGTTTTTGCGCGGACGGCTCGACCGCCTTGTCCGCTGCGGCCTGCGCCTTCTTGAAGTCGATGGCGCCTTCGTAGAGCGCGCGGCCGGCGATGGCGCCGATCACGCCTTCGGGGACCAGCTTGGCGCAGACGGCCTGCACTTCCTTCAGGCTGTGCAAGCCGCCGCTGGCGATGATCGGCGTGCGAATCGCCTGCGCCAGCTTGAGCGTGGCGTCGATATTCACCCCGCTCATCATGCCGTCGCGGCCAATATCGGTATAAACCAGCGCCTCGAGACCATAGTCGGCGTATTTCTTGGCCAGATCCACGACGTCGTGGCCGGTCATTTTCGACCAGCCCTCGACGGCGACCTTGCCGTCTTTCGCGTCCAGACCGGCGATGATGTGCCCGGGAAAGGCGTAGCAGGCATCGCTCAGGAAACCCGGGTTCTTCACCGCGGCGGTGCCGATGACCACGTAGCTTACCCCCGCATCGAGATAGCTTTCGATCGTGTCGAGGTCGCGGATGCCGCCGCCGATCTGCATCGGGGTGCGCTCGCCGACCGCCTTGATCATGTCGCGGATGACTTTCTCGTTCTTCGGCCGTCCGGCGATCGCGCCGTTCAGGTCGACAATGTGCAGACGGCGCGCGCCCTCGGCCGACCAGTGCCGGGCCATCGCCACCGGGTCATCGGAAAACACGGTCGCGGATTCCATGCGGCCCTGCTGCAAACGTACGCAGCGGCCGTCCTTGAGGTCGATGGCGGGGATGATCAGCACGGGGTGCTGCGAACCGAATCCGAAGAGTTACACCAAGTGGACTACGGCCGCCATTGGACGAAGTTGGACAGCAACTGCAAGCCGCTGCTCTGGCTTTTCTCCGGATGGAACTGCACGGCAAAGATGTTATCCCGCGCCACCGCGCAGGTAAAGCTTATGCCGTAGTCGCAGGTGCCAACGCTCAGGGCGGCATCGGCTGGCCGCGGGTAATAGCTGTGCACGAAATAATAGCGCGCGCCATCGGCGACGCCCGCCCAGAGCGCGTGCGGCCGCGCCCGCCGGACCTCGTTCCAGCCGATATGCGGCACCTTCTTGCCGAGCATGGCGGCCCCGGCAAAGCGCGGCACGTCGCCAGCGATCAGGCCAAGGCCCGGCGTGTCGCCTTCCTCACCGCGCTCGAACAGCATTTGCATGCCGATGCAAATGCCGAGAAACGGCTTGTCGCGCGTGGCTTCGATCACCGCTTCGCGCGCGCCGCTCGCCGCAAGTTGGCGCATGCAGTCGGGCATTGCCCCCTGGCCGGGCACCACCACGCGATCGGACGAGCGGATCAACTGCGGATCTGCGGTTACCCGCACCTCGGCCTGGGGCGCGACGCGCTCCAGCGCCTTGGACACGGAACGAAGATTGCCCATGCCGTAATCCACCACCGCGATTCGCACGGCAAGCTCCCGGCTAGAGCGAACCCTTGGTGGAGGGCACCGAGCCCGCGGCGCGCGGATCGACCTCGGCGGCCATGCGCAGCGCACGCGCGAACGCCTTGAACATGGTCTCGCACTGGTGGTGCGCGTTGTCGCCGCGCAGATTGTCGATATGCAGCGTTACCTGGGCATGGTTGACGAAGCCCTGGAAGAATTCATGCACCAGGTCGGCGTCGAACTCGCCGATCAGCGCGCGCGTGAACCTGACCTGATAGGTCAGCCCGGGCCGGCCGGAAAAATCGATCACCACACGCGACAACGCCTCGTCGAGCGGTACGTAGGCCTGGCCAAAGCGCCGGATACCGGATTTGTCGCCGATCGCCTTGGCGAACGCCTGCCCGAGCGTGATGCCGATGTCTTCGACCGTGTGGTGCGCATCGATGTGCAGGTCGCCCCGCGCCTCGATCTCCAGATCAACCATGGCGTGCCGCGCAACCTGGTCGAGCATGTGCTCAAGGAACGGAATGCCGGTCACCAGTTTGGCCGCGCCCTGGCCGTCCAGATTGAGCCGGACCCGGATTTGCGTTTCCTTGGTGTTTCGCTCGACTTGCGCCGTTCTCATTACAGTCCTTCCCGCATGGCGTTGAGCAGTATACGGTTTTCCTCCGGCGTGCCCACCGTGACGCGCAGGCAGTTGGCGAGCATCGGGTGTGCGCCGTTGAAATTGCGCACCAGCACGCCCTGGCTCTTGAGCCGCTCGTAGCTGCGGTTCGAATTCGGCACCCGGATCAGGAAGAAATTCGCGGCCGAGGGATACACGGTCACGCCCTTCAGAGCGGCGAGCGCCTTGCCCACGCCAGGCCGCTCGGCCAGCACCTGGCGCGCCTGTTCCTCGAGCACGTCCAGATGCTCGAGCGCGAACTGCGCCGCAATCTGGGTCAGCACGCTGACGTTGTAGACCTGGCGCACCTTGTTGAATTGCTCGATCCACTCCGGGCGCGCAGCCAGATAGCCAAGCCGGATGCCGGCCAGGCCGAGCTTGGAAACCGTGCGCATCACGGCGAGATTCGGGAATTCGGTCAGGCGCGCGAGGAAGCTCTTTTGCGCGTAGACGTGGTAGGCCTCGTCCAGGACTACCAGCCCTTCGCTCGCCTGCAGGATCTTCTCGATCTCCTCCCCCGGGTACAGGACACCGGTCGGATTGTTGGGGTAGGCGATGTACACCAGGGCTGGCCGGACCTCGCGCAACTTCGCCAGGAAAGCGTCGCAGTCCAGAGAAAAATCCTCGCGCAGCGGGACGCCGGCAAGCTTCATCCCCGACAGCGCGGCGTTCATTTTGTAAACCACGAACGTGGGCTCGGGTATCAGCATCGAACTGCCGGAGCGCGCCAGCGCGAACGTGATGATCTGGATCAGGTCGTCGGAGCCGTTGCCGAGCATCAGTTCCATCCCGGCCGGAACGTTCATCTTGCGCGCCAGCTGTTCGCGCAGTTGCTTGCCGGTCGGCTCGGGATAGCGGTGAATCGCCCCCTCGGCCAGGCGTTCGGCCAGCTTGCGGCGCAGCGCTTCGGGCAGCCGGTACGGCAATTCCATGGCGTCGAGCTTCACCATGCCCGTGCCATCGGCGACCTGGTAGGCGTTAATTGCCAGGATTTCCGGCCGCACCAGCTCGGCGGGTTTTTTCGTCATTCGTAACGCATCTCGGCGGCGCGCGCGTGCGCGGTCAGGCCTTCGCCGCGCGCCAGCGTACCGGCAAGGCGGCCGAGTGTGCGCGCCCCGGCGCGCGAGACGCCGACCAGGCTGGAGCGCTTCTGGAAATCGTAGACCCCGAGCGGCGAAGAAAAGCGCGCGGTTCCGGAGGTCGGCAGCACGTGGTTCGGGCCGGCACAATAATCGCCGATCGCCTCCGAACTCCAGCGACCGAGGAAAATCGCGCCGGCATGGCGCAGCTTCGGCAGCAGCGCGGTCGGCCTGGACACGGACAGCTCAAGGTGTTCGGGCGCGATCCGGTTGGCGATCGCGCAGGCTTCGTGCAGGCTGCGGGTTTCGATCAGCGCGCCCCGGCCAGCGAGCGATGCGGCGATCACTTTGCGGCGCGCAAGCGTCTTGATCAGCCTGCCGACGCATCGCTCCACTTCATCGAGATACGCACGCCGGGGCGACAGCAGGATCGCCTGCGCCTGTTCGTCGTGCTCGGCCTGCGAAAACAGGTCCATCGCCACCCAGTCGGCGGGCGTGGTGCCGTCGCCGATCACCAGGATCTCGGAAGGCCCGGCAATCATCTCGATGCCGACCTGGCCGAACACCTGGCGCTTGGCTTCGGCGACGTAGGCATTGCCCGGACCGACGATCTTGTCGACCCTGGGGATGCTGCGCGTGCCGTAGGCGAGCGCCGCCACCGCCTGCGCACCGCCGATCACGAACACTCGATCGACGCCGGCGATGGCGGCCGCAGCGAGCACCAGCAGATCCGGATTCGGACAGACCATCACCAGTTCGGGCACCCCCGCCACCTTGGCCGGAATCGCGTTCATCAGCACCGAGGACGGATAGGCGGCCTTGCCGCCGGGCACGTACAGGCCGACGCGCTCGAGCGGGGTGACGATTTGCCCGAGCCGCGTGCCATCGGCTTCCCGGTACTGCCAGGAGCGCGCAAGCTGGCGCAGGTGGAAGCGGCGGATGCGTTGCGCGGCGCGGCGCAACGCACTCGCCTGCGACGCAGGCAGTAAACGCAATGCAGCGCCCAGTTTCGCCCGGTCGATCTCGAGTTGCGCGACCGAGCCTGCCCGGGTGCGATCGAAGCGGCGGGCGTAGGCGAGTAACGCCGCGTCGCCGCGCTTGCGGACGTCGGCAATGATCGCGCGCACCATTCCCTCGATTTTTTTGCTACCCGCGGCTTCGTAGCGGGTCAGCGCCGCCAGCCTCGCGTCAAAACCCGGCCGGCGCGTCGATAGGCGGCGCAACTTCACTTTTGCGCCGCCTTTGCAAACGCTTCGATCAGCGGCTGCAACTCGGAGCGCCGGGTCTTCAGCGCTGCCTGGTTGACGACGAGGCGCGCCGACACCGGCATGATCTGCTCCACCGCCACCAGCTTGTTGGCGCGCAGCGTCTGGCCACTCGACACCAGGTCGACGATCGCGTCGGCCAGGCCGAGCAGCGGGGCGAGTTCCATCGAGCCATACAGCTTGATCAGATCCGCGTGCACGCCCTTGCCGGCGAAGTGCGCGCGGGTGATCTGCACATACTTGGTTGCAATGCGCAGCCGCTGGCCCTGCTGTACCGCGTCCCGGTAGGCAAAGCCGCGACGCGTTGCGACCATCATCCGGCAGCGCGCGATGCCAAGATCGACCGGCTGGTAGAGATCCGCGCCGCCGTGTTCGGCAAGCACATCGCCGCCGGCGATCCCCAGTTCCGCGCCGCCGTGCCCGACATAGGTGGGAACATCGGCGGCCCGCACCACGATCAGCCGCAGGCCGCGCCGCTCGGTGCCGATGATCAGCCTGCGCGAATCCTCGGGATCCTCCTTCGGCCGCGCGCCGATGCGCTCGAGCAAGGCCATCGCCTCGGCGAGAATGCGTCCTTTGGACAGTGCCATGCTGATCATGCCCATGCAATTCAGTTTACCCGCTGGATACGGGCGCCCAGCGCAGCCAGCTTGCGCTCGAGCGCCTCGTAGCCGCGATCCAGGTGATAGATCCGGTCGACCAGCGTCTGGCCTTGCGCGACCAGGCCGGCGATCACCAGGCCGGCGGAAGCGCGCAGATCCGTCGCCATCACGGTTGCGCCCTGCAGCATCTCGACCCCCTTCACTACCGCGGTGGTGCCGTGAACGGCGATGTCCGCACCCAGGCGCTGCATTTCCAGCGCGTGCATCATGCGATTCTCGAAGATGGTCTCGGTGATGACTGCCGAGCCGCTGGCGATAGTGGCGAGCGCCATGAACTGGGCCTGCATGTCGGTGGCGAAGCCCGGATACGGTGCGGTGCGCACGCTCACCGAAGCCGGCCGCCGGGACATCTCGATGTCGATCGATTCGGACCCGGTGGCAATGCTTGCGCCCGCCTCGCGCAGCTTGTCCAGGGTTGCGTCAAGCGAGGCGGGTGCCGCCCCGGTGAGGCGAATGCGCCCCCTTGCTGCCGCGGCCGCGGCGAGAAACGTTCCGGTCTCGATCCGGTCCGGCATCACGCGGTAGTCGGCGCCCGAGAGCGCGCCGACGCCGTCGATCCGGATCACGTCGGTGCCAGCCCCTTCAATGCGCGCACCCATGGCGGCAAGGCAGTTGGCCAGGTCCAGCACCTCGGGTTCGCGCGCCGCGTTCTCCAGCACCGTGCGGCCCTCGGCGAGCGCCGCGGCCATCATCAGGTTCTCGGTGCCAGTCACCGTGACCAGGTCCATGACGACGCGCGCGCCGCGCAGCCGCTCGGCGCGCGCATTCAGGTAACCCTGCTCAATCGCGATCGCCGCGCCCATCGCCTGCAGGCCTTTGACGTGCTGGTCGACGGGGCGAGAGCCGATCGCGCAGCCGCCGGGCAGCGACACGCGCGCTTCGCCAAAGCGCGCGAGCAGCGGCCCGAGCACCAGCACCGAGGCGCGCATGGTCTTGACCAGCTCATAGGGAGCGACACGGTGGGTGATCCGGCTCGCATCGAGCGTCATGCGGCCGTCAGCCTGGCGCTGTACGGCGACCCCCATCTGGCCGAGCAGCTTTGCTGCGGTCGCGACGTCGGCCAGCGCCGGCACATTGCTCAGCGCGAGTGGCCTGGCCGTGAGGAGCGCGGCGCACATGATCGGCAGCGCGGCGTTCTTTGCGCCCGAGACGCGCACCTCGCCTTCGAGTGCGCGACCTCCCGTGATCAGCAGCTTGTCCACCGCGCCTAGCCGCTCTTCGCTGCTTCTGCGGGGGTGAGCGTCTGCATCGACAGTGCGTGTATCTCCTCGCGCATGCGATCGCCCAGCGCCTGGTAGACCAACTGATGGCGCTGCACCCGGCTCTTGCCGGCAAACGCCGCCGATACGATCAGCGCCTGGAAATGCTGGCCATCGCCAACCACCTCGAGGCGCTCGCAGGCGAGGCCCGACGCGATGCCGCTCTTGATGCTTTCTGGAGTCACCATTTGAACAATCCCGTTCTATTGCCTGAGTTTGTAGCCCGACCGCAACATCAGCAGGCAGGCGGCCGAGAGCAGCGCAAAGCTTACCGCGACCACCGCCAGACTCGCGAGCGGCGGAAAATCGGATACGCCGAAGAAACCGTAGCGAAAGCCGTCGATCATGTAGAAGAACGGATTGAGGTGCGACACGGTCTGCCAGACCTCGGGCAGCGCGCGAATCGAGTAGAACACTCCCGAGAGGAAAGTCAGCGGCAGGATGACGAAATTCTGGAACGATGCGATCTGGTCGAACCGGTCGGCCCAGATGGCGGCGAACAGGCCGAGCGCGCCGAGGATCGCCGAACCGAGCAACGCAAAGGCCAACACCCAGAGCGGCGCCGCGAGGCGCAGCTCCACGAACCAGACCGTGACCAGGAGCACGCAGGCGCCGACCAGCAGGCCGCGCAGCATCGCGGCGAGCACGTAAGCGCCGAAAAACTCCACATAGGAAATCGGCGACAGCATCATGAACACCAGGTTGCCGGTGACTTTCGACTGGATCAGGCTGGAGGAACTGTTGGCGAACGCGTTCTGCAACACGCTCATCATCACCAGGCCGGGCACCAGGAACTGCGCGTAGCTCACCTGCTCGTAGAAACGCATGCGGCCATCGAGCGCATAGGCGAATACCACCAGATAGAGCAGTACGGTAAGCACCGGCGCCGCCAGTGTCTGGAAACCCACCTTCCAGAAGCGCAGCAGTTCCTTGTAGAGCAAGCTCAGAAATCCGCCCATCAATGCTTGTCCATGACGCGCAGGAACACCTCTTCGAGATCCGGCGGTTCCAGCTCGAGTTCCTTGATGGTGGCGCCTGCCTCGCGTACCCGGTGCAGGACCTGCTCGAGCGCGTTGTAGTCGCGCAGGCGCAGCGCGAAGCTGGCGCCGTCGCGGGCGAGCACTTCGGCCGCCAGGCCACCGGGCAGGCTGTCGCGATCCAGGCGCAGCCTGAGCAACAGGCCGGAAAATTGCTCGAGCAGGTTGCGGGTCGAGTCGAGCGCCACTACCCGGCCCGCCTTCAGCATGGCGATGCGATCGCAGAGTTCCTCGGCTTCTTCCAGGTAATGGGTCGTCAATACGACGGTGTGGCCGTCGCGGTTCAGCCGCCGGATGAAGCGCCACAGGCCCTGGCGCAGGCCGACGTCCACCCCGGCGGTCGGCTCATCGAGCACGATTACCGGCGGCCGGTGCACCAGCGCCTGCGCCACCAGCACGCGGCGCTTCATGCCCCCCGAGAGCGTGCGCATGTTCGAGTCGGCGCTGGCGCCGAGATCGAGGTGGTGCATCACCTCGTCGATCCAGGCATCGTTGGCGCGCATGCCGAAGTACCCTGACTGGATGCGCAGCGTCTCGCGCACCGTGAAAAAGGGATCGAACACCAGTTCCTGCGGCACCACCCCGAGCATGCGGCGCGACCTGCGGTATTCGAGGGTGACGTCCGCGCCCATGACGCGCACTTCGCCGGCGCTCGCCTGCGTAAGGCCGGCGATGATGCTGATCAGCGTAGTCTTGCCGGCGCCGTTCGGCCCGAGCAGGCCGAAGAACTCGCCCTGCGCCACATCCAGGCTCACATCGGCGAGCGCGCGCAGCGTGCCGTAGCGTTTTTCGACGTGCCGGGCTTCAATCGCGTAAGTCATGGCGGGCGGGCCCGCGAGCACGTGCTGCGGGCACGCTCGCGCGGGCGCTCGGCTCAGTGGTGGGCGGACGCGTCCGCAGCGGGCAGCAGCTCGGCCACGCCGTACAGGCGAGCGATGGTGGTCAGGCCCTGCGGAAGATTGACGAAAACGAGTTCGCGCTGGTGCCGCTTTGCCTCGCGCAGCCAGGCCAGCAGCAGCGCCAGCGCCGAGGAATCGAGTTCACCGACCTCGCTCAGATCGACGCTGCGCGCGCCTTTGCCGATCGCGGCCCTGCCCTGCTCGAGCTGCGCGGCGATAGTGGCGAGCGTCAGCGCACCGCTTACCAGCAGACGGTCGCCCTCGTGCCGGATCATTTCTTCTGCGCCCCCGCGACTGCCGGCGGCTCAAGCGAGTTGTTCTTAGTTTGCAGCGCCTTGATCAGGCCGTCGACCCCGCCGTCGCGGATCAGGTTGTCGAATTCGGTACGGTAATTGGCCACCAGGCTGATGCCGCCGACGCGCACGTCCCAGACTTTCCAGCCGGTCGGGCGTTTCTCCATGTCGTAATCGATGGTCACCGGCTGGCTGCCTGATTGCATCACCCGCACGTTGACCGTGACGTCGGTGTCGGTCGGCTTGGCGCGCAGCGGCCGGAATTCGAGCTTCTGGTTGCTGTAGGCCGAGAGCGCGCTGGAATAGGTGCGCACCAGCAGCGTCCTGAATTCGTCCATCAGCCGCGCCTTCTGCTCGGCGTTCGCGCTATTCCAGTTGCGGCCGACGGCGCTGGAGGTCATGGCCTGGAAATTGAAGTGCGGCAGCACCTTGGTTTCGATGAGCGCGATCACTTTCCTGCGATCGCCCATCTGGATGTCCTTGTCCTTCTGGATGATATCGACCACCTCGAGCGTCACGCTTCGCACCAGCAGGTCGGGCGCCATCGGCTCTGGGCTGGCCTGCGCCTGAACCCGGCCGGCGGCGGCGAGCACGACGACCGCCGTCGCGGCCGCGGTCGCGATCCGTGCGTACTTGGCAAGCATCCTAGCCGCCGTGAATCGCCGCTGGCGCGGCTGGCGTTTCGAGCAGCCGGACCGCGGCTTCAAGGGCGGCGGCATCGACCGGCCGCCGCGTGCTCGGGGAGGCGGGCTTCGCCGCCGGCTGCAGCACCGGATCTGCCGCCTCGGCACGCGGCACCTCGCGCGCGGCACGCGGCGGATTGCCGTCGTAGACCTGGCTGCGACGCCGCTGCAGGTATGCATCGCGCTGGAATACATACTTGTCCAGCGCCGCCTCTTCCAGGATGCGGCTCGCGTCCAACAGGTCGGCGCGCTTACCGATCGCGCGCGTCACCCACAGGAAGCCACGCACCCCGCTAGGCTTGTGGTTCAGCACCGGGTCGAAATGGCTGTCCGGCAGCAGTCCCACCGTGTCTCGAACCGAACTGGAGCCAAGGAACGGCCACACCAGGTAGGCGCCGTCTCCCAAGCCCCAGCGGCCGAGCGTCTGGCCAAAGTCCTCGTCGTGCTTTTCCAGCCCCATCTCGGAGGCGATGTCGTTGAGGCCGAACAGCCCGATTGTGGTATTGAACGCAAAGCGCGCCCAGTCGGTGACGGTGTCAGCGGGCTTGCCCTGCAGCAGGTTGTTGGCGCCGATCCAGAGGTCTGCAAGGTTGGCGAAGAAATTGCGGATTGCGGTGCGCACCGGACTGGGCAGGGTGTCGCGGTACGCGGTCGCAAGCGGCTTGCCGATCGCCTGGTCGAAGGATTCATTGAACGAGTACATCGCCCGATTGAAACCCTCGACTGGATCACGCCCATCGCCGTTGGTCGTCGCGCAGCCGGCCGCTCCGCCGAGCAGCAGCACGATTGCAACACTCCTCGCCCAGCGCATGCTCACTTGCCGTCCTTGCCCTCAGCCGCCTTGTTGAACAGGAACTGGCTGATCAGATTTTCCAGTACTACCGCCGACTGCGTCAGCCGCAGGCGGTCCCCTTGTTTCAACATCACGCCGTCTCCGCCAGCTTCCAGCCCGACATACTGCTCACCCAACAGACCCGAGGTCAGGATCTTGGCAGATGTGTCACGCGGGAACTTGTAATTCGCGTCCACGTTGAAAGTGACGATGGCCTCGTAGCTTTCATTGTCGAACGTGACGTCCGACACCCGCCCGACCACCACCCCAGCGCTTTTAATCGGCGCCCGCACCTTCAACCCGCCAATGTTAGCAAACTTGGCCTGTACCTGGTATGTCTGGGCGGTCGAGAACGACGCCAGGTTGCCGACCTTGAGGGCCAGAAACAACAGTCCGGCAAAGCCGGCAGCGACGAACACACCGACCCAGATGTCAATCGTAGAGCGTTTCATGTGGCGTTACCTCCGGTGAACATGAGCGCGGTCAGCACGAAATCGAGGGCTAGGATCGCAAGCGAAGAGGTCACCACGGTGCGCGTGGTCGCACCGGAGACCCCTTCGGCAGTCGGCGGCGCATCATAGCCTTCGAACACCGCAATCCAGGTCACGGCGATTCCGAACACTACGCTCTTGATGACTCCGTTCAGGATGTCCTCGCGCACGTCGACCGAGGCCTGCATCTGCGACCAGAATGCACCTTCATCGACGCCGATCAGCTGCACGCCGACCAGATAACCGCCGAAGATACCCATGGCGGAAAACAGCGCCGCCAGCAGCGGCATCGAAATGACCCCGGCCCAGAAGCGCGGCGCGACCACCCGCGCGATCGGGTCGACCGCCATCATCTCCATGGCAGCGATCTGCTCGGTGGCTTTCATGAGACCGATCTCAGCGGTGATGGCCGACCCGGCACGGCTGGCAAACAACAACCCGGCCACCACCGGTCCCAGCTCGCGCACCAGCGACAGCGCGACCAGCACGCCGAGCGCCTCCGAGGAGCCATAGCGCTGTAGCGTGTCGTAGCCTTGCAATCCCAAAACCATGCCGACGAACAGGCCCGACACCAGGATGATGATCATCGACAGCACGCCAGCGAAGTAGATTTCGCGGATGGTGAGATGAAAGCGGCCCAAGGCGGTGCCCGAGTGCAGCAGGATGTAGCCGAAAAAGCGCGCCGCGAAGCCGAGCCGCCAGATTTTGGAGGTGACGACGTGGCCGAGCCGTTGCAGCTCGCTGCGCAAATCGCCGCCCACGTCGCGCTCAGCCATCAGCTGGTAGCGCCGCGAGATCGGCGGCGTAATCCGGCGCCGGGTAGTGGAAAGGGATCGGACCGTCGGGCTCGCCGCGCACGAACTGGCTGACGAACGGCTCGCCGGAACGGCGCAGTTGTTCGGGCGTTCCCTCGGCGACGATCCTGCCGGCGGATACGAAATAGACGTAATCGACGATGCTGAAGCATTCCTCGACATCGTGGCTGACCACGATCGAGGTCTGGCCGAGCGAATCGTTGAGGGTCCGGATCAAGCGTGCGATCACCCCCAGCGAGATCGGATCCAGGCCGGTAAACGGTTCATCGTAGAGCATCAGGCTGGGGTCGAGCGCGATCGCGCGCGCCAGCGCGACGCGCCTGGCCATGCCGCCCGAAAGTTCCGAGGGCATCACCCGCGCCGCGCCGCGCAACCCGACCGCTTCGAGTTTCATCATCACCAGGTCTTCGATCAGATCCTCGGGCAGATCGGTATGCTCGCGCATCTGGAAGGCGACGTTGTCAAACACCGTCATGTCGGTGAACAGCGCACCGAACTGGAACAGCATTCCCATCTTTCTTCGCAGCACGAAGATTTCGTCGGCGCCCAGGCCAGCCAGCCCCTTGCCAAGCACCCGGGTGCTGCCCCCGCTCGCCTTGAGCCAGCCGGCGATGATCCGCAGCAGCGTCGTCTTGCCGCAGCCCGACTGGCCCATGATCCCGACCACGCTGCCCGCCTCGATGCGCAGGCTTACCCCGTGCAGCACCGGCCGCGCAGCCTCGTAGCCGAAAGAAACGCGGTCTATCTCGACAATTGGGGCAGCAGCCAAGGCGCGTGGGGGGGTGCGTAACGGAAGGCGGGATTATAGTATCGCTGGCATGCTGCAAGCTCCCGCGATCGCCGCCGCCGCTGTTCGCACAGCGAACACGTCGTCGCCGCGCGTCGATTCCACGCCGGCGCTGCGCGCCGAGGGGCTAGTCAAACGCTACGGCACGCGGCGTGCGCTCGATGGTGCCGGCCTCGAGATCGGCGCAGGCGCCACCGCCGGTTTGATCGGCGCCAACGGCGCTGGCAAGACCACGTTCATCAAATGTGCGCTCGACCTGTGCGCGCCCGAAGCCGGACGAGTTGCGATTTTCGGCATCGACAGCCGGCAGGCGATTGCCCGCGCGCGGCTCGCCTACCTGCCCGAGCGCTTCGTTCCGCCCCACTACCTGCTCGGCCGGGAGTTCCTTGCCATGACGCTGGCGCTCGCGGGAGCGAACTTCGATGCGGCCCGTGCCGCCGCCCTGGCAGCTGAGCTGGAACTCGAACCGCAGGCCCTGCAGCGCCCGGTGCGCCAGCTTTCCAAGGGCATGACGCAGAAGCTCGGCCTGGCCGCTTGCTTTCTGCAGGACCGCGACCTGTACGTGCTCGATGAACCGATGAGCGGGCTCGATCCGGCCGGGCGCTTGGCGGTCAAGTCGGTGCTGACGCGGCTCAAGCAAGGCGGACGTGCCCTGTTCTTTACTTCGCACGTCCTCTCGGACGTCGAGGAACTGTGTTCCACGATCGCGGTGCTGGATCACGGCAGGCTGCGCTTTTGCGGCGCGCCCGCCGAACTGCGCGAGCGCTACGGCGAAGACAATCTCGAACGGGCATTCCTCAACTGCATACGTAGCGATGCCGATGGCCCTGCAATCCGCGCCTGAAGGCCGGCCGCGCCTGCTGATCGTCGACGACGACGCGCTGATTACCGAAACGCTGTCGTTCGCGCTCGGCGCCGAGTACGAAGTGCTGGTCTGCGAGTCGCGCCCGCATGCAATCGAGCTGATGCGCCAGTTGCCTGAGCCGCCGCAACTGGCGTTGGTCGATCTCGGCCTGCCGCCGACGCCGCACGCCCCTGACCAGGGGTTCCAGTTGATCGCCGATTTGCTCGCGCACTCTCCGCGCATGCGCATTTTCGTGTTGTCTGGGCAAAACGATGCCGCGCACGCGCGCCATGCTTGCGCGCTGGGCGCCGCGGAATTCATCGCCAAGCCCTGCGACCCCGATGCGTTGAAGAAAATCCTGTTACGCGCGCTGGCGGTGCGCGACGCCGATCTGCACCGTGCGCTCGAGGCCGAAGAGCTGATCGGCCAGAGCCCGCCGTTGCTGAAACTGAAAAACCAGCTGGCACAGTTTGCCGATTCGCCGTTTCCGGTGCTGATCGAAGGCGAGTCCGGCAGCGGCAAGGAACTGGTCGCGCGCAGCCTGCACCGGCTCTCGTCGCGCGCCGACAAACCGTACTTTGCGCTCAATTGCGCGGCCATCGCGCCCACTCTGGTCGAGCCTGCGCTGTTCGGCCACGCCAAGGGCGCATTCACCGGCGCCGCCAGCGCGCGGCCGGGCTATTTCGAGGATGCGGGCGATGGCGCGCTATTCCTCGACGAAATCGGCGAACTGCCGCTCGAATTGCAAGCCAAGCTGCTGCGGGTTCTGGAGAACGGCGAGTACCAGCGCGTCGGCGAGACGGCGAGCCGCGTTTCGCGGGCGCGCGTGATTGCGGCGAGCAATCGCGACTTGCGCCACGAGGTGAAGAAAGGTGCGTTCCGCGCCGACCTTTACCACCGCCTGTCGGTGTTCACGCTCGGCGTGCCGCCGCTGCGCGAACTGGGGGACGACAAGCTGTTGCTGCTGGAGCATTTCCGCCGCTTTTACGCCGAACAGGCCGGCTTGAAGGCGTTTTCTTTAGACCAGCTGGCTGAGCGGCGTTGGCTCGACTACCTGTTCCCGGGCAACGTGCGCGAACTGCGGAATATCGTCATCCGCCTCACCACCAAGTACGCCGGCCGACGCCTGGCGGTGGCCGACCTGGAACCGGAGTTCGACCTGGAGTCGGGCGCGGCGCTCGAATCCCTGCCGGGCGAAGGGGACGTGATTGCGCAGGCAATCCGCCACCTGGAGCGCAGCCGCGGCATCCACCTTGACCAGATGCTGCAGTCGCTAGAACGCGGCTACATCGAAGCCGCGCTCAAGCTCACGCGCGGCAACGTCAGCCAGGCTGCCAGGCTGCTTGGCGTCAACCGCACCACGCTCTACAGCAGAATGAATACCCCGGAGGCGGGAGCGCCTCACGGCCTGGGAGTCGCGGGAGAATCCTCCGCAACCCCCAGCCCCGCTGTTCCTCACGACAAGAAAACTTAGCGGATGGCTCTGTACCTGGAGCATTTCGGGCTGAGCGAGCCGCCGTTTCGCATCACGCCGCATCCGGACTATTTCTTCGACGGCGCCGATCGCGGCGCGACGCTGGAAGGGTTGATGTACGCGATCCTGCACGACGAGGGCATCGTCAAGGTGAGCGGCGAGATCGGCAGCGGCAAGACCATGTTGTGCCGCGTGCTGATGGAACGGCTGCCCGCCGAGGTCGAGACGGTGTTTCTCGCCAACCCTTCCTACTCGCGTGCCGAGATTCTGCACGCGATCGCCGAGGACCTGGGTCGGCCCGCCGCCGACGATCCGGCCGCATCGGCGCTGCGCGGCCTGCAGGCGCGCCTGATCGAACTCTACGCGAGCGGCCGCCGGGTAGTGGTGATGATCGACGAAGCCCATGCCATGCCCGACGACACGCTCGAACAGGTGCGGCTGCTGTCCAACCTCGAATCCAGCCGCCACAAGCTGCTGCAGATCGTGCTGTTCGGCCAGCCGGAACTGGACGAAGCGCTTGCCAAGCCGGGCATGCGCCAGCTGAAAGACCGCATCACCCACAGCTTCCGCACCCGGCCGCTCACCGTGGATGAAATCGCCAAGTACGTCGCGTTTCGCATGCGCACTGCGGGCTACAAGGGGCCGGATCTATTCACCGCCTCGGCGATTGCCGCCGTCGCGCGCGCTTCGAACGGTCTCACGCGACGCGTCAATGTGCTTTGCGACAAGGCGCTGCTGGCCGCTTTTGCCGCCGATACCCACGCGGTGACCCCACGCCAGGTGCGCGCGGCAATAGCCGATTCGGACTTCGCTCCGGTTGCCGGAGCGCGTTCATCGAGCACCCGCGCGATCACCGCCGCAGCCCTGATCGCTCTTGGCGCCGCCGCAGGCGCCGGAGTTTTTTACTGGCTGGAGCCAAACAGCGTCGCCGTTCCCCTGGCGTCCGCCCCACCGGCAAGCGCACCGCCTGTGTCGGCAGTGCAACCGGCCGTGACCGACCCCCCACCCGCGGGACCACCAGCCGCCGCGGCGGCGCCAACGGCGACGCCCGAGACGCCCCCCGCCCCGCTCTTCGCGGCGGAGCAAAAGCGCCGCTTTGACGGCTATGTCGCGGGACCCAATAAGATGCTGCAACAGCGCCTCGCGGCGACCTGGGAAATGCTCTCCAGCGAGCCCGACAGCAGCTACAGCATCGAGCTGTTTTTGGCGGAAAACAGCAATCCGGCCCGCACCGAGCGCTTTCTCGCCCGCGCCCGCGACCTGGTGCCGCTGTCCGAGGTCTACGTGATCCCGATCGCCACCGGTTCCCGCTATGTCCTGCGGGTGACTTACGGCGTCTTCGACGGCATGGACTCGGCCGCCGACGCGGCCAAGCGGCTGCCGCCGAAATACCAGAATGCCTTCGAATTCAAATTGCGCAGCCTGGCTGAACTGAGGGACGCAATCTGACCCCTTGAGGTCAGAAAACGTCATGGCGACAATTGCTTAGCGGACTTTCCTAAAAAAAATTACGTGCTATGCTAGCCCGATGGGAGCAATCTCGCGCCGCGGCAAGCGGGCCAATTCGGCCTTCGCTGCAGCGTTAGCGTTAGCGCTCGGGGGCTGCGGGCAAGTTCCGCTCAAACCTTCGCCTGCTCACGTGACGAGCGAGGAGACGGTGCGAACGCCGGGGACGATTCCTGAACCCGTGCAGGTTGCGCCGCTGGTTCCTCCACCGTCGCCGGCGCCGCGCCCTGAAACCTATAGCGTGGTAGTCAACAACGTTCGCGTGCAAGATTTGCTGTTCGCGTTGGCGCGCGACGCCAAGCTGAACGTCGACATCCACCCAGGCGTCACCGGCGCCGTGACGCTGAATGCGATCGACCAGACGCTGCCGCAGCTGCTCGGCCGAATCTCCAGGCAAGTCGACATGCGCTACGAGATCGACGGCCAGACGCTCTCAGTCATGCGCGACACGCCCTACCTGCGGGTCTACCGCGTCGATTACGTGAACCTGTCGCGCGATTCGCAGAGCCAGGCGAATCTATCCACCCAGGTCAGCGGCGCGGCGACCGGCAGCGGTGGCGGCGGCTCGGGGGGGCAAAACAATTCCACATCGACCATCAAGTCAACCTCGGTCAATAAATTCTGGGAGACGCTGGTCGCCAACATAAAGGACTTGCTGCGAGAGACCGACAAGATCATTCCGGTCAGCCAGGGTGCTGCGCCAGCGCCGGCGGCTGCGCCGGCGCCCAGTGCCACGGCCGCGGCACCAGGGGCCCCGGCCGCGCAAGCGGCAGCCGCCCCGCAACCGGTGGTTGAATTCCGCGAGGCCGCCTCGGTGATCGCGAACGCCGAGGCAGGCGTACTCAGCATCCGCGCCACCGCGCGCCAGCACGAGAAGGTGCAGGAGTTTCTCGACCAGGTACTGGCCAGCGTCAAGCGGCAGGTCCTCATCGAGGCCACCATCGCGGAAGTGCAACTCAACAACCAGTACCAGCGCGGCATCGACTGGCAGCGGCTGCGCAATGCCGCCGGATTCAGCTTCGTGCAGGCCTCCGGTGCCACGCCCGCCAGCGTCAACACCAACGCTTTCACCGTCGGATTCGCAAGTCCGGGCTTCAACCTGAGCGGCACGGTCAAGCTGCTCGAATCGTTTGGCGATGTGCGGGTGCTTTCCAGCCCCAAGCTGAGCGTACTGAACAATCAAACGGCAGTTCTCAAGGTCGTGGACAACCTGGTGTACTTCACTGTTACTGCGAGCACCACCACGGCATCAAATAGTCCTGCGGTGACGACCTTCAGCACCACAGTCAATTCTGTGCCGGTCGGATTCATCATGGCAGTGGTGCCACAGATCAGCGAAAACGACACGGTCCTGCTCAACATCCGGCCGACCATCTCGCGCAAGCTGACCGACATCGCAGACCCCAATCCGTCGCTGGCCAATCCCTGCGGTATTCCAGTGCCGGTCGGTGGCTGCAACATTCCCGGCATCGCCAGCCTGATCCCCGTGATTCAAACGCGCGAAATGGAGTCGGTGATGCGCGTGCAAAGCGGCCAGACTGCGGTGCTCGGCGGGCTGATGCAGGATGCCGTGACCAACGTCGAGGACACGATTCCCGGTATTCGCACCGTTCCCGGCGTCGGCCAACTGCTTGCGCAGCGCAAGGACATCAACCAGAAGACCGAACTGGTGATTTTCCTGCGCCCGACCGTGATCCGCGAAGCAAGTATCGAAGGCGACTATTCGCGCTTTCGCGATCTGGTGCCCGGCAAGGATTATTTCCTGACGCCCAATCCGAGCCGTCAGCCGCCGACGCAGTGACATGAGCCTGCTGCTCGAGGCCCTTAAAAAGGCCGAGAAAGCCAAGGAAGAAGCGCAGCGACTCGCCAGCGCTGACGAACCCGGCGCCGATGCGGCCGCCCCGGAGCAAAGCTCGGCGTTCGATCCGGAGAAAACGGTGCTCGACAGCGGGCAGCAGGTGACTACGCGCGACCAGCTTCCCGACATTTCGGCGCCATTGGAAATCCTGAGTGACGATCTGCGTCCCGCCGCGTCGACCAAAGCGCCCGGGCCAGAGCTTGCGCTCGCCGACGATCCGCCGGCGGCGCGCGATTCCAGGCCTGGCGCGCGCCGCGAAGCGCCGCGTGCTGCTGCCGACCCGCAGCGCGCCGCGGCGAGCGCAGACCGCGCGAGCGCTCAACGGGTGTTCGAAGCGAAATTCAAAGAACCCAATCCGCGCTTGCCGTTCTACATCACCATGGGCGTACTCGGGCTGTTCGCGGTCGGCATCGTGATCTATTTCTGGCTGCAATTACGCCCTCAAGCGTCATTGGTGAACGCCAACCCGCCGCGATCGGCGAGTGAAAACCCGGTGGCGGTGGCGCCTGCGCCCGCCCCTGCGCCGGGCCCGGCCAGCGCACCGGCGGCGACCGCGATTCCCGGACTGCCAGGCAGTGTTCCCGCACCGCAGACTGCGTCACCGGTTGCTGCTGCGCCAGCGACGGCTGCACCCGCTGCACCCGCCGCTGCCGCGACGCCAAGCGCGGCGGCGCCGGTCAAACCCGCCACCGTACGCGCCGCGCCCCGCGGCGCCGCGGCACCTGCCGAGGAGCAAACCGAGCAGCGAGCCTTGAGCGTCAACCGCGGCGGCCCGCAAATTCATCCGCAGGTCGCCGCCGGCTATGCCGCATACCAGACGGGCGACCTGCAGAAGGCGCGCGCCGAATACCTGCCGGTGCTGCGCGAGGAACCCGCCAACCGCGACGCGCTGCTCGGCCTTGCGGCGGTCGAGATGCGTGCGCAGCGTTACGACCTTTCGGACGCGTACTACCAGCGCGTGCTGCAGATCGACCCGCGCGATCCGCACGCGCAGGCCGGGTTGCTGGCGCTGCGCAGCCAGCAACTCGACCCCGTGCTGGTCGAAAGCCGCGTCAAGTCGATGATCGCCGCCAACCGCGAAGCGAACGTGCTTTATTTCACGCTCGGCAATCAGTTCGCGCAGCAGGGTCGCTGGGCCGAGGCGCAGCAGGCCTACTTCAAGGCCTTCGCCACCGATCCGGACAGCCCTGATTTCGCCTTCAATCTTGCGGTGAGCCTGGACCAGCTGCGCCAGCCGCAACTGGCCCTCGAGTATTACCGGCGTGCGCTAGCGCTGTCGGAAAAACGCAGCGCCAGCTTCGCTCCCGAGAGCGCGCGTACACGCGTGCAGCAGCTCTCCCGCTAACATTTTTTTGCAGTGCGGCGCGGCAGCGCGCCGGGTATCATGGAGGCTGGATGAATTCGCCCACGAATCCCCAGGCCAAGCGCCACATCGGCCAGATTCTGATCGACCAGGGCATCCTCACCGAGGACCAGCTGAGGATCGCGCTGCTCGAGCAGATGAAATCGCATCTGCCGGTCGGGCGGCTGCTGGTGCAGCTGGGATTCGTCTCCGAGGCGACGCTGCGCGACGCGCTGTCGGAAAAGCTCGGCATGCAGTCGGTCGACCTTGCGCACATCATCGTCGACCCGGCGGCGCTGAAAATGTTGCCGAGGGACCTGGCGCGACGCTACCGCATGTTCCCGATCGCCCTGGACCGCCTGGCCAAGAAGTTCCTGGTCGCACTCGCCGACACCAACAACATCGTCGCCGTCGACCAGTTGCGCGCCCACCTCAAGGGCGATCTCGAAGTCGAGCTGCGCCTGGCGGGCGACTCGGAAATCGAGCGGGCGATCGAGCATTACTACGGCCACGAATTCTCGATCGACGGCATCCTGCGCGAAATCGAGACCGGCGACGTCGACTACACGTCGATCTCGGAAGGCGATGAATACAGCCAGCCGGTGGTGCGCCTGATCTCGGCGCTGCTGGCGGACGCGGTCGAGCGCGCTGCGTCGGACATCCATTTCGAACCCGAACAGAATTTCATGCGCATCCGCTACCGCATCGACGGGGTGCTGCGCCAGATCCGCTCGCTGCACAAGACCTACTGGCCGGCGATGGCGGTGCGCCTGAAGGTGATGGCGAAAATGAACATTGCCGAAACGCGCGCGCCGCAGGACGGCCGCATCTCGGCCACCATGGCCGGCCGCGTGGTGGATTTTCGCGTTTCCAGCCTGCCGACCACGCATGGCGAGAACGTGGTGCTGCGCATCCTCGACCGGCAAAAAGGCATCGTGCCGCTCGATCGTCTCAACATGGAGGAATCGCAGCTCGAACTGCTCAAGCGGCTGATCGCCCGGCCCGAAGGCATCATCATGGTCACCGGCCCGACCGGCAGCGGCAAGACCACCACGCTCTACTCGATCCTCAATCACATCAACTCCGACGGCGTCAATATCATGACGCTGGAAGATCCGGTCGAGTACCCGATGACGCTGATCCGGCAGACCTCGGTTGCCGAGTCTGCGAAGCTCGATTTCGCGAATGGCATCCGCGCGATGATGCGCCAGGACCCGGACGCGATCCTGGTTGGCGAGGTGCGCGACCAGGACACTGCCGAAATGGCGTTCCGCGCGGCGATGACGGGCCACCAGGTCTACACCACGCTGCACACCAATTCGGCGGTCGGGGCGATTCCGCGCCTGCTGGATATCGGCATCGTCCCCGACATCATGGCCGGCAACATCATCGGCATCATCGCCCAGCGGCTGGTGAGGAAGCTCTGCCGGACCTGCCGCCAGTCCTATGACCCGGAGGTCAAGGAGCGGCGCCTGCTCGGCCTGTCGCCGGCCGAGCCGGCCGCGCTGTTCCGCTCGGTAGGCTGCGAGCAATGTGATTACCAAGGTTATCGCGGCCGCGTGGGAATCATGGAAATCCTGAAAATGGATGCGGCGATCGACGAATTGGTGGCGCGCCGCGCCACCGCGCGCGAAATCCTCACCGCCGCCCGCGCCAAGGGGTTCAAGACGCTCGCCGAGGACGGCATCCGCCTGGTGCGCGGTGGCGTGACCAGCGTGGACGAGTTGATGCGCGTGGCCGACCTTACCGACCGCATGGCGTAGGCGGCGCCTTAGCGCATGGCTTTGTACACGTACAAGGCAGTCGACGCGCAGGGCAAATCGGTGCTCGGACGCCTCGATGCGGGCAATGTGTTCGACCTCGAGCAGCGCCTGTTGCACATGGGGCTCGACCTGGTCAGCGGCGCGCCGACTGCGCAGAAAAGCCGTCTCATCGGCGGCGCCTCGATCCCCCGCCAGGACCTGATCAACTTCTGCTTCCACCTCGAGCAGCTGGCCAGCGCCGGCGTGCCCATCGTCGAGGGCCTCATCGACCTGCGCGAGAGCGTCGAGAACCTGCGGTTTCGCGAAGTGATCGGTGGCCTGGTCGAAACGATCGAGGGCGGCAAGACTCTGTCGCAGGCGCTGGCCGATTATCCCGAAGTGTTCAGCAAGGTAGTGGTGAGCCTGATCCGTTCCGGCGAACAGACCGGCAAGCTGTCGGAGGTGCTGAAAAGCCTCGCCGAAACGCTGAGGTGGGAAGATGAGCTTGCGGCGCAGACCAAAAAGCTGATGCTGTACCCGGCCTTTGTCGGCGGCATCGTGATCCTGGTGACGTTCTTCCTGATGATTTACCTGGTGCCGCAGATGACCGGGTTCATCCGCAATATGGGCCAGGACATCCCGCTGCAGACCCGCATCCTGATCCACGTCTCCAATTTCTTCGTTGGCTACTGGTGGGCGGTGCTGGCCGCCCCGCCAGTGCTCTGGTTCGGCCTCAAGCTCGCGGCGAAAACCTATCCGGGAGTGGCCTACGCGATTGACGACTACAAGCTGCGCGTGCCGTTGATCGGCCCGATTCTGCGCAAGATCATCCTGTCGCGTTTCGCCTCGAGCTTCGCCATGATGTACAGCTCGGGAATCACGGTGCTCGACGCGATTCGGTCCTCGGAAGAGATCGTCGGCAACCGTCCGCTCGAGAACGCGCTGCGCTCCGCGGGCCAGCAGATCGCCGACGGCAAGGGCCTGACGATGGCCTTCACCGATGTCGGCCTGTTTCCCCCGCTGGTCATCCGCATGCTCAGAATCGGCGAGAATACCGGCGCGCTGGACAGGGCGCTGCTCAACGTGAGCTATTTCTACAACCGCGAAGTCAAGGAAAGCATCGGCAAGGTGCAGGCGATGATCGAGCCGGCGATGACGCTGGTGCTGGGCGCGATACTCGGCTGGGTGATGATCTCGGTGCTAGGTCCGGTCTACGACACGATCTCGAAAATGAAGTTCTAGCGCCATGTCCGCAAAGATCGTCATTTATTTCACTGCCAACGGCCACGCGCTGTACCACTGGGCCGGCGGCGCGCTGCAACTGGACGCCCGCTTCACGCCGGATGAAGCGGGACTGACCGATTTCAGGTCCCACCTGCAGGGCCGCAAGGGCGCGCTGGCTTACGTGCTGGCCGACCTGGCGGGCGAAGACTTCCACGAAGATCAGATTCCGTACCTGCGCGGCTCCGACCGCCAGTCGGTAGTCGACCGGCGGCTGGCGCAGCGCTATCGCGACACACGTTTGGCGACCGCACTGTCGCTCGGTTTTGCCAGCGGTGAACGGCGCAGCGAGCGCTTGCTGCTCGCTTCCTTCACCAACACCCAGCAGTTCGCGCCCTGGCTGGATGCGCTCGCCGAATCGGGCGCCCGCTTGTCCGGCGTTTACTCGGTGCCGCTGCTCGCGCCGGTGCTGGTGGAGCGCCTGGGCGTGCGCAGCGGTCGCGCGTTCGTGGTCACCGCCAACAGCACCGGGCTGCGCCAGTGCTACGTCGAAGAGGGGCGGCTGCGCTTTGCGCGCCTCGAGCGCACTGCCGATATGCCGCTGGAGGCGCTGCCGGCCTTCGTGCGTGCCGAAACCCTGCGCCTTGCGCAGTACCTGACGACGCTGCGCGCGCTGCCGCGCGAAGGCCCGCCGGTTCAGGTCATCGTGATCGCCCCGGCGGCGCAACGTGCGGCATTCCAGCAGGCGTTGGTGTCGGATGCGCGGCTTGCGTTTCACACCGTGGGAATTGACGAAGCGGCAAGCAAGGTCGGAATCAAACGCCTGGTCGATGGCGCCGCAGGCGAGCAACTGTATCTTCACCTCGCCATCAAGCGCGCACCAAGCGATCAGTTCGCGCGCCGGGAAGATCGACGCAGTTATCAGCTGTGGCGGCTGAGGCGCGCAATCGTCACCGCTGGCGCGGTCGGATTCGCCGCCTGCGCCGTTTATGCGGGTGTGCAGTGGATTGATCTGTTCAGCCTGAAAGAGCAGATTTCGCTGCAGCGGCGCGAAGTACGCGAGGCGACCCAGCAATACGAGCGGATTACCGCGTCCTTCCCGGTGACGCAAACCACCACCGACAACCTCAAGGCGACCGTGCTCGAGTTCAACCGGATCGCGCTGCGCTCCGCGTCGCCCGAGCCCGCGCTCATCTATCTTTCGCAGGTCATGGACAAGTTTCCGCAGATGGATGTCGAGTCGGTGCAGTGGCGCGTCGGCAAGATCGATGATGCTGGCGCCGCCGCCTCCGAGACACCCACTGCGGCGCCGCCGCCCGGGGCGCCAAGCGCCCCGACGGCAGTCGAGCAGATACAAATGCTCGAAGTGTCCGGGCGGGTCAACGCCATTAAGCGTTCGGATTACCGCGCCATTACCGGCCAGGTGCAGCAGTTCGCCGAGGCGTTGCGCACGGATCCCGCCTGGCGCATCCTGCGCACGCAATTGCCCTTCGACGTGACCTCGGAGGGCACGCTTTCGGGCGATATCGGTTCCGCCGAGGGGACCGAAGCGCCGAAATTCTCCATCACTGTAGGACGATCCCTCAAATGAGGTTTACCACCGCGGAACTGAAAAAGCTCGCGGCACCGCTGGTAATCCTGATCGCGCTGCTCGCCGCGGGCGGCGGCGTCATTTTCTGGACGCAGCAGGAGCAGGGACGGGCCGAACAGGAGCTGCTCGCCGCGCGCGCCGAGCGCACGCAGGCGCGCGAGCGGCTGACGCGCATCGCCGAAGAGGAAAAAGAGGTCAACGACAAGCTCGCCATCTACCGGCGCTTGAAGAGCCTGCACATCCTCGGCGAAGAGCAGCGCCTGGAGTGGGCCGACGCCATGACCCGCATCCGCACCAGCCGCGAATTGCTCGACCTGCGCTACATCGTCGGGCGCCAGCGCACGCTGGTATCGGTGCCGGGCAAGCCGGCCAATGTGGATTTTTTCGCCAGCACCATGAAAGTGGATGTCGCGCTGCTTCACGAAGGCGATCTGCTCGTCTTCCTGCGTGACCTTCGCGAGGCGGGCAATGCCTACTACTCGATCAAGCGCTGCACGATTACGCGCACCGGCCAGGCGCCGACCGGCATTTCGATCGTGCCTCGCCTGCGCGCCGATTGCGAGATCGACCTGATCACCATCCTCGACCGGGCGGCCAAGGCATGAGGCCGCTCCTCGCCGCTGCACTGCTGCTCGGCGTGCTGCTGGGCGCCACCGACGCTGCAGCGCAGGAATTCGGCCGCCTTTTCTTCACCGCCGAGCAACGCGCCGCGCTCGATGCGCGGCGCAAGGCGCGCGTTCCGGACAAGCCAGCGGCAACGCCGCAGGCTGAATCGCCGGTCACGCGCGTGAACGGCGCGGTGCGGCGCACCGGCGGCCGGTCTACCGTCTGGGTGAACGGCGAGGCGATTCCGGAAGGCTCGCAGCCCGAGGGCGCCGAGCTCGCGCGCGACGCTGGCGCAAGCCGCGTCACCATTCCCGCAGGGGAAGGCGCGCAACCCTTCAAGCTGCGCGTGGGCGAATCGCTGGATCGCGGCAGCGGCGAGGTGCGGGACATTCTCGGCGAGGGCGAGATCAGGATCGGCTCTCGCCCCGTCACACCGAAAAAATGATATCCACAACCGCAAAACGCCAACGCGGCGCCGCGCTGCTGGCGCTGCTGGGGGTCATCGCGCTCGGCGCCTCCTGGTTCGTGGTCTCCCGGCTCAATGCCGAAAGCAACCTCGCCGCCGCGACCAGAGCAACGCGAAATACGGAGGTCCTGACCAAAGCCAAGCAGGCGCTGATCGGCTACGTGGCGGCCCAGGCCGTCAAAGCCGGCGAGACGCGCCCGGGCGCCTTGCCCTGTCCGGAAGCAGGCGCCGATTTCAATAATGCCGCCAACGAGGGCACGGCATCCTACCCTTGTACGCTGCCAAAGGTGGGCCGCTTTCCATGGCGAACGATTGGCTTGCAAAAGCTTGTCGATGCCCACGGCGAACCTCTTTGGTACGTAGTCTCTCCCGGCTGGGCAGGCGCGGGTACGGTCATCAATTCCGACAGCCTGGGACAACTTACCGTGGACGGCGCGGCGAACGACTCGGTTGCTCTGATCATCGCGCCGGGACCCGCTTTCTCCGTGCCCGCAGCGCCCGGCTGCACCGCCTGGAACCAGGTCCGCTCGACGGTGGCACCGCCGGATTGGCGCAATTATCTCGAGTGCGAGAACGCGACCTATCCGACGCCCGACGCAATATTCCAGACTCGCGGACCCGCCGGATCCTTCAACGACCAGGTGGTTCGGATCACGGTGGCGGAGATCATGCCGGCGATCGAAGCCGCGATTGCCAATCGCATCGAGCGCGAAATCGTTCCCGCGTTGAACACCGTTATCACTCCGGCCGCCTGGGGTTTTGCCGGGACCAAGCCGATGTACCCGTATGCAGCGGCGTTCGCGAGCCCCGGCCCCGGCGCCGGAACATCGAATTACCGGGGTGCCGCAGGAACCTACCTTGGCCTGCTGCCGTTCAACCAGACGCAGGGCTGCACGGAATCTGCCTCGGATCCGCGTTGCACTACTGCGACCACGGGCGGCACCGCATTTCTCGTGTTCTCGAAACCGATCAACGACGTACAGACGGCGGGAAGCGGCTCCATTCGAACGCAATCGAACTGCGCCTGGCAAGCCACCACCTACGTCTGCACCGGCGAGTACCTGCAACCCAGCATTTCGGTAACGGTGACGATCAACGTGACGAACGCCGCGATGGGACTGCGCGCGCTGGATCTCTCGAGGATAACCTGCAGCGCAGTCGACGACGTCGGGGCCGGCATACCGGAGCAGAACGTTCCCTGCACCACCAGCGTGGCGATTCAAACGAACGGCGCCGCCAGTTTTACTGTCGCCACGGGCCCTATGCCCGATATCGTCGACTCCGGCTGGGGCACCTACGCGAACTACAAGATCAGCATGCAGCGTGCCGCGATCGGCGACCACGCGCTGCTCGATACCACCGATGCCACGACCGGCTGGTTCGCGCGCAATGAATGGTTCCGGCTTACCTACTACGCCGTGGCGGCCGGCCATACTGCGGCGACGCTGCCGCCGACCTGCACCACCGGGACCAATTGCCTGACAGTGGCCAACGTGACCCCTGCCGGTGCGCAGCGCGCAATCCTGATCCTGGGCGGGGGCAGCATGAACGGCAGCGCGCGACCGAGCGCGACGCTCGCCAACTATCTTGAAGCGGGCAACGCCACCGGCGCGTTCACGCGCAATACCGTGCGCACCGCGACCGCCATTCCAGTGGCGCAACGCTTCAACGACCTCGTCATCGTCATCGGCAGCAACTGATGCGCATGCAAGGCACACTGGCGCGCTCCGGCGGGCGCGGCTTTTCGCTGGTCGAGCTGGCGGTGGTGATGACGATCGTCGCCTTTTTGCTGGGCGGCCTGATCTACACGATGTCGGCGCAGATCGAACAGCGCAATTTCGAGGAGACGCGCCGGCGCCTCGACCTCGCGCGCGAGCTGATCCTGGCGTTCGCGATCACCAATGGCCGCCTTCCCTGCCCGGCCAGAAGCGCTGCCACCGCGGTGCCAGTCACCGTTGCGGGCGACGAGGTTCGCAACGCGGCCTTCGACTGCATCGGCGATGCGGTTACGGATTACTACGGCGGCACCAACGCGGGAGTGACGCTCGGACTGCTGCCCGCCCGCTCGATCGGCTATCAGCAGGTCGATCCGAACGGCTTTGCGGTCGACGCCTGGGGTAACCGGCTGCGCTACGCGGTGGCGAACCTGATCACCAACTGTTCGGGCACCTCGACGCTGCCGCATTTCGTCCATTCGGTGAACCTCAGGGCCAACGGCATCAGTTGCCAGCCGAACGATCTGCTGATCTGCAGGTCCGCCACCGGCATCACGGCCACCACCTGCGGCGGCGCGGCAAACCAGATCATGAGCCAGAGCCTGGTGGTCGCGATCATCTACTCGACCGGCAAGAACGGCGCCCTGGCTGCCGGCGGAATCGACGAAGCGGCGAACCTCAACGGCGACCGGGTTTTTGTATTCCACCCGCCGACGCCGGCGGGCGCCGCCAACGGCGAATTCGACGATCAGTTTACTTGGATCACCGTAGGCGAGCTCTACGGCAAGATGATCGCGGCGGGCATCCTGCCCTGATTCAGGCGCCGACAGGCGCCAGCGAGAAACATACCGAGCCGTCCCGGTTTTCTGCGAGCTTCAGCGCGTAGCTGCTTTTTTCCGCGTGGCGCGCCGCCTGGTAAAGGCCGATGCCAAGGCCGCCGCTCGAGCGCACCGGCGCACGCAGCAGGCTGCCGGCGATCTCGGCGGGTACCGCGGCGCCGCTGTCATGCACGCGCAGCTCCGCGCCATTGGCGCACAGGATCGAGACGCGAATCTGGATGCCGGTGTCCGCGGCGCGCTTGGCGATGGCGTTTTGCAGCAGGTTGTCGGCAACGCTGTCGAACAGGGCGCGCGGCACTTGCAGCTCGGGCTCCAGCCCCGCGGCGGAAAACTCCACGTTCTGGTTCTGGTACTGGCGGGCGAGCGATTCCCACCATTCGCGCAACGGTACTTTGCGCGATTCCTCGTCGCCCGGGTGCTGCAGCTTGTCCAGCGTCGCCGACAGGCGCTGGGCGATCGCGGGCAACTGGCGGCGGATCAGCGCCTGCGATTGCGGCGTATCGTCCTGCCCGGCGACCGAAACCAGCACGTTCAGCGACTGCAGCAAGTTTTTTACATCGTGCGTGAGGCGGGCGCCGGTCTCGTGCACCGCCTGCAGGTAGCTTGCCTGCCGCAGCGTCTGCTCGCGCAGCTTGGCGGCGTAGAACTCGCCCAGCAGCTGCCCCAGCAGATGCATGTGCCACTGCAGTGCTGGACTGGTGCGGTAGCGCGAGAAAATGGTCAGTTCGAGGTCCGGGCCTTCATATACCACCGCGTGATCGGAACGGGCGCCGGTCTCGCCCTCCAGCGCGCCAGCCTGCCAGGCCGCACCGGCGATCCAGGGCAGGCGCACGAGTCCCGCCACGCCCTCGGCGAGGAACCGTTCCGGCCGCCCCTCCACCTGTGACAGTTCGGCGAGGAAGTACAGCCATTTTTCCACTGGCAGGCCGATCGAGAACAGGTACCGGGAGAAAAACACGTTCAGGCCCGCATAGCCGATGCGCGGGCTCCAGGCCAGGCCGAGCACGAATATCGAACCGGCAATCAGGAACACGGTGTTGGTCAGCGCTTCCAGGTAGGGCACCCGGGTCAGCGTCATGAACGTGAAGCTGCCGAGAATCACCATGCCGAGCACCAGCATCAGGAAAATGCTGTAGAAAAAATCGATGACCTGCGGCGCTTCCGGGGTTTCGGGCTCGGTGGGCATCAGCGCCAGCGCGAGCAGCAGCACCGGCAGGCCATACTCCGCCGCGGTGCGGATCTCGCCGGCGACCTCCTTGCGGGGCGCGATCTCGGGCAGGATCAGGATGGCGAGCAGGGCGAGCAGGTAGATCAGCACCACCAGATAGCAGCGGCGCTGCCAGCGCGCCTGATGCAGGAATACTTTGCCGCCGACCAGCCCCGCCAGCACCACCACCCAGAAAGCAAGCAGCCACCAGCCGACCCAGAGCATCACGGCGGTCGCACCCAGGCCGATGATCAGTCCCTGCGTGATGCTGATCTTGTGTTCGCCGCGCAGGAACGGCTGCCACAGGAGCAGCAGGCCGAGGTGCGCGAGCAGCAGTGCGCGCGCCCAGTTATCGGCCGTGCCGCGCAGCACCGCCACATGCAGCAGGACCAGCATCGCGATCACCACGAAGCGCCAGTGCCGCTGGCTGAGGCTCCAGACGGCGCTCGCGAGGCGCGACGACACGGGGATGGACGCGGAGACTGCCCGGCTCGGTGCTTGCATGTGGATGAAGTGCTGTCTAGTCTAACGCACCCCCCGATGCACGCCGCCAGCCGCTTTTCCACCTTCACCGTCGCCCGATACGTGCTGGTCGAGGCCCGCCGCGGCGGTTTGCCCTGGCTGGCGGCGGCCAGCGCACTCGCGGCGCTCGCCTTGTCGGGCTTCCTGTCGCAAGTCGCAATTACCGAGGGCGCGGCGCTGCAGGCGGCGGCGTCCGCGGCTCTGCTGCGCGGTTGCGCCGTGTTCCTGATTGCCGCGCACGTGGTCGCAAGCGTGGTGCGCGAACAAAATGACAAGGGCTTGGAGCTGGCGCTCGCGCTGCCGATCTCGCGCGCGGTTTGGTACCTGGGCAAGCTGATCGGCTTTGCCTGCACCGGGGCGCTGATAGCCGCGCTGTTTGCGCTGCCGCTGCTCATCTGGGCCGCTCCCGGCGATCTCGTTGCCTGGGGTCTCGCGCTCGCCGCGGAAACGGCGCTGGTCGCCGCAGCGGCATTGTTTTTTGCCAGCGCGCTTGGTCAGACCGTCGCGGCAATCTCGGCTGCCGCCGGACTTTACCTGTTGGCCAGGTCCATCTCGGCAATCCAGGCGATCGCAAGCGGGCCGCTTACGGACGACAGCCTGGCGAGCGACGTGGCGCGCTGGCTGGTGGACGCGCTCGCGCTGCTGCTGCCGCGCCTGGATGGCGTGGCGCGCGGTGACTGGCTCCTCTACGGCGCACCGCCCGCGGCCGAGCTCGTGCAGACGCTGTCTGGACTGTGCTTTTATTTTGTGCTGCTTGCAGCGGCAGGGTTGTTCGACATCAGCCGGAGAAATCTGTGAGCCGGATTGCGGCCCGTCTTTCGGCGCGGTTTTCGCCCGGCGACGCGCGACCGCTGTCCGCAGTGCCGGGCTGGATCCTCGGGCTGCTGGCGGCAGCCTTCGCGGCGCAGGTCGGCTGGCAATTCACGCACCGCGCCGTCGCGCCCTCCGCCGCCGATCTTCCTGCAGCGCCCTCGGCGCAAGCGCTGCGCCTTGCCAGCCTGGGAGAAACTGCCTCCCTGGCGCGCCTCGCCATGCTGTGGCTGCAGGCCTTCGATTCTCGGGGCGACAACGCGATTGCCTACCGGCAGCTCGACTACGGGCGCCTGGTCGACTGGCTAGGCGCGATACTCGCCACCGACCCGCTCAGCAACTATCCCCTGTTCGCGGCGGCGCGCGTCTACGCCGAGAATGCCGATCCGCGCAAGGCGCGCCGCATGTTCGATTTCATCGAAAGCGAATTCGCGCGCGATCCGAATCGGCGCTGGCCATCGCTGGCCCATGCTGCCCTGCTCGCCAAGCACCGGCTGCACGATTTGCCCCTTGCCCGGCGCTACGCCGCGGCGATCCAGCGCCTGACCACCAACCCGACGATCCCGGGGTGGGCGCAGCAGATGGAAATTTTCATTCTTGAGGGCATGAACGAACTCGAGGCCGCCAAGGTCATGCTGGGGGGCCTGCTGGCGACGGGCAGGATCCGGGACCCGGAGGAGCGCCGGTTCCTGCAAGGGCGCCTGGCGGAGATTGAGAATCGCCTGAACAGCCCCGCCAAGGGGGAAAACCGTTGACGCTTCATCACAACTGTCGAATTTTCGACGATTTTTTAAAGAATTTTCACTGACATCCCCCTTTTAGGCCCTTTTCGGCTGGTACGAACCTTGCGGGTATTCCACTACTTGAAGTCTCCAAGAGAGGGCTAAGGCTATGAAAAGCGCACAAAAGGGCTTCACGCTGGTGGAAATCGCGATCGTCCTGGTCATCATCGGGCTGCTGCTGGGCGGCATCCTGAAGGGCCAGGAGATGATCACCCAGGCGAAGATCAAGAATGTGGTCGCCGACTTCTCCGGTATCTCCGCCGCCTATTACGGCTACCAGGACCGCTATCGCGCCATCCCGGGCGACGACCTGAACGCGGCAACCCGGTGGACCAACGCCCCGGCGGCGGTGGCGGGCGACGGCAACGGCGTGGTCGGCGGAACCTACAACAACGCTTGCGTGCAGGTACCGGTCGCCGCGACTCCCGAAACCTGCAAGTGGTGGGACCACTTGCGGCGCGCTGGATTTGTCTCGGGCAGCGGCGGCTTGCAGCCGTTCAACGCGGTCACGGGATTGCTCGGGGTGCAAACCGGCGACGGCGGGGGCGGCTCGACCCTCCTGAACGCGGCAGGCGGCAACGGCTTCTCCAGCCTGCTCGTCTGTTCCGCGAACCTGCCCGACAAAATCGCGATCGCGGTGGATACGCAGATGGACGACGGGGCGTCGAACGTCGGCACGGTCCGCGCGCTGCAGCAAGCGGCGCCAAATCCGAACATTACTAATAACCTGGTGGCTACTGCGGCGTATCAGGAAACGGGAACGCTTACCTACACGCTCTGCCGTTCGCTGTAAGCGCAGCCCAAGAGGGAAAAGAAGGCCGGCATTGCGCCGGCCTTTTCATTTCTGCCCCTGCAACAGGCGGATCTCGGCCGCGGCAAGAAACTCGGGAATTCCGAGCAGCACCACCACATCTCCCAGCTCGAGCGCGCCGGCCTCTTCGGGTGTGAACTTCTGGCCGGAGCCGGGACGCCGCACCACCCGGACCTGCACGCCGATCTGCTCCAGTCCCACTTCTGAGAGCGGTTTGCCGATGGCGTGGGCGTTGCCAGCCAGCGTGACTGCATGCAGCCTGGGCTGCGCCTCGTCCGCCGTTTCCGCCTCGTCGCCGGCGCCGTGAAACAGCCCGCGCAGCAGGCTGTATTGCTGGTCGCGCACCGCGCGCACCCGCCGCACCACGCGGTTCAGCGGCACGCCGACCCAGACCAGAGTATGCGAGGCGAGCATCAGGCCCGATTCCAGCGCCTCTGGCACGATCTCGGACGCACCGGCTGCCGTCAGGCGTGCAACGTCCGAGTCTTCGCGCGCGCGCGCGATCACCGGGACCGACGGATTGAGCGACTGGATGTGCGCGACCGCGCGCACCGCCTCGGCCGACTCGGCAAAAGTAACGACCACTGCCGCAGCGCGCAGCACTCCCGCAGCGATCAACGCTTCGCGCCGCGAGCTGTCGGCGAAGACCACCGTGTCGCCAGCCAGGGCAGCTTCGCGCACCCGTTCGGGATCCAGGTCGAGCGCGATGTAGCGCACCTTCTCGGCTTCCAGAAGGCGTGCAATATGCTGCCCGTTGCGTCCGTAGCCGAGGATGATCACGTGCCGCTCGGTCTCGAGCGATTTCACTGCGACACGGTGCATCTCCAGGGAGCGCAGCATCCACTCAGAACTGGCGAAGCGCAGCACGATCCGGTTGCTGGCACCGATCAGGAACGGGGTTGCGATCATCGACAGGATCATCGCCGCGAGCAGCGGCTGGCCGAGCGCCGCGCCTACCACGCCCGCGGCGCCTGCGTGCGCGAGCAGGACGAAGCCGAATTCACCACCCTGCGCAAGCGCCAGCGCGACGCGCAACGCCGAGCCGGGCGCGGCGCCGAAGGCGCGCGCCAGCGCGCCAATCAGCGCGAACTTGAATCCGACCAGCAACACCAGCAACAGCAGCACCAGCCAGGCCTGATCCAGAACCAGCCGCAGGTCGAGCATCATGCCGACCGTGACGAAGAACAGGCCCAGCAGCACGTCGCGAAACGGCTTGATCTCGTCTTCCACGCGGTAGCGGTACTCGGTTTCCGAAATCAGCATGCCGGCGAGAAAAGCGCCCAGCGCGAGCGACAGCCCGGCCAGTCCGGTCAGGAACGCCATGCCGAGAATCACCAGCAGCACGTTGAGCACGAACAGCTCGGTCGATTTGCGGCGGGCGACCACGCCAAACCAGGCACGCATGACCCGCGGCCCGGCGAACAGCAGCACCACCAGCACGAACGCCGCCTTGGCAAGTGCAATCGCAATTGCCGCGCCGATGCCGGTCGCCGGCTGCCCCAGCACCGGCACCAGTATCAGCAACGGCACCACCGCGAGATCCTGGAACAGCAGCACGCCGAGGATCGAGCGGCCGTGCGGCGTGTCGAGCTCCATGCGCTCGGCCAGCAGCTTGGAGACCACCGCGGTCGAGGACATCGCCACCACGCCGCCGATCGCCAGGCCGGCCTGCCAGTCGCCGTCGCCGGCAAACAGCGCAAGCAGGACGCAGAAAGCGGTCGTGATCGCGACCTGGGCCGTACCCAGGCCAAACACTTCGCGCCGCATCACGCGCAGTTTGGGCAGACTGAATTCCAGGCCGATCGAGAACATCAGGAACACCACGCCGAACTCGGCCAGGTGGCGCGTCGTGGCATCGTTCGAAACTGCGCCCAGCCCGCCCGGACCGAGCGCAACGCCGACAGCGAGATAACCGATGATCGGCGGCAGCGACAGCCGCCGGCAGGCCGCGACTGCCAGCACTGCCGCCGCAAGCAAGATCAGGATCGGTTGCAGCGAGGCGTCGGCGGCGTCCATTGGGGAAAGGGAGAATCAACTGCCCGGGCTATACTCCCTCACCATGATACCGAAGGACGCCACGGCTTCCGCGCTGGAGCTCGCGCGCCGGGTTCTGGCGATCGAAGCCGACGCGGTGCGCGCGCTTATCGCGCGCCTGGACGACCGATTTCTTGCTGCGGTATCGCTGATCCTGGCCAGCAAGGGCCGCGTAATAGTCAGCGGCATCGGCAAATCGGGCCACGTCGCGCGCAAACTCGCCTCCACCCTGTCGAGCACCGGCACGCCGGCATACTTTGTCCATCCGACCGAGGCCAGCCACGGCGATCTGGGCATGATCCAGCGGGACGACGTATTCATCGGCATTTCCTATTCCGGGGAAAGCGACGAGCTGCTGCAGATCGTGCCGCTGGTGAAGCGGCAGGGCGGCAAGTTGATCGTGATGAGCGGCAATTCGCAGTCGTCGCTTGCGCGCGAAGCCGATGTCGTGCTCGACGCGGGCGTTGCGCAGGAAGCCTGCCCGCTCAACCTCGCCCCGACCGCGAGCACCACGGCGGCGCTGGCGCTGGGCGACGCGCTCGCGGTCGCGTTGCTCGATGCGCGAGGATTTTCCGCCGATGATTTCGCCCGCTCTCACCCCGGCGGCGCGCTCGGGCGCAAATTGCTCACGCACGTGTCGGATGTGATGCGCAGGGGCGCCGAGGTGCCGAAGGTGTCGGAGCGCGCCACGCTCAAGGAGGCGATTCTGGAAATGACCCGCGGTCGGATCGGCATGACCGCCGTGCTCGACGCGGGTGGCAGGGTCTGCGGCATTTTCACCGACGGCGACCTGCGCCGCGCGCTGACAGGGCTTGCGGATTATTCCGCTGCCAAGGTAGCCGAGGTCATGTCCGTCGGCCCGCGCACGATCCGGCCCGAGGCGCTGGCGGTTGAGGCGGTCCAGGTGATGGAAACGTACAAGGTCAACCAGCTGCTGGTCGTGGATGCGCAGGGCGAGCTGGTCGGTGCGCTCAACATGCACGATTTGTTCCGCGCCAAAGCAATCTGACGTGAGCGACGCGCTTGAACGCGCCAGGCGCGTACGTTTGATGCTGTTTGATGTCGACGGCGTGCTGACCGACGGGGCGCTCTGGTACGGCTCTGCCGGCGAATCTCTCAAGGCCTTCAGCGTGCTCGACGGACACGGCATCAAATTGCTGTTGAACGCGGGCACCGCAGTCGCGCTTCTCAGTGGCCGCCGTTCGGCGGGCGTGGCGGTGCGCGCCGCTGAGCTTGGCATCGCGCACGTTCTGCAGGGAATCGAGGACAAGAAAGGCGCATTCGAGGCGCTCGCCGCGCAATTAGGCGTGCCAGCCGCCGAGACCGGCTACATGGGCGACGAGTTGGTCGACCTGCCGGTACTGCGGCGCTGCGGCTTCGCCTGCGCGCCCCCGCTGGCGCACGCGCTGGTGCTTGCCAACGTTCACTACGTGACGCGCGCGGCAGCCGGAAACGGCGCGGCGCGCGAGGTCTGCGAATACCTGCTGCAGGCGCAGGGAAGGCTGGAGGCCGCCCTGGCTGCGTACCTTGCGTGAGACTGTCTGCCACACGTCTGTTCCCGCTGCTGCTGATGCTGGCGCTGGCTGCGCTGACTTTCTGGCTGGAGCGCACCGTGCGCGAAGAAGAAGGCGTGCATCCGTCGCTGCGACGCCATGACCCGGACTACATCGTCGACAATCTCACCAATACGCGCTTCGACGCAAAGGGCCGGGTCGACTCTACGCTGGCGGCGGCGAAAATGTTACATTACCCGGACGACGATTCGACCGATCTGATCGCGCCGCGCGTGGTGCAGACCAAACCGGACGAGCCGCGCATCACGCTGACCGCGGATCGCGGTACCTTGTCGCAGGACGGGGAGGAGGTTTTCCTCTATGGCAATGTGCTGGTGGTGCGCGAAGGGCAGGCGGAGCGCCCCGAAACGCGCATGCAGACGAGCTTCATGCACGTAGTACGCGCGCAGTCGGTGTACCGCACCGATCGCGAGGTCGTGATCACGGAGGGAGATCGCGTACTGTCTGGCCGCGGCATGGAGTACTGGAACGATTCGCGGCAACTGTTTTTGCGCGAACGAGTACGCGGTCGATTCGGGCCGAAGAAAAAATGATCACGCACATACTATCGTTCATCGCGGCCCTGCTGGTGCCGGCAATGCTTGCCGGAACCGCGCTCGCCGAAAAAGCCGACAAGGACAAGCCGACCAACATCGAAGCCAACCGGATGAGCTCGGACGATACCAAGCGCATGAGCATTTTCGAAGGCAACGTGGTGCTTACCAAGGGAACGGTGGTGGTGCGCGCCGACCGACTGGTGGTGCGCCAGGATGCCGACGGATACCAGTTTTCCACCGCTTACGGCAGACCGGTTCGCTTCCGCCAGAAAGGCGATCCCAAGGGCGACCGCGAGGGCGTCTGGACCGACGGCGAGGCGCTGCGCGTGGAGATCGACGACCGCAATGAGCGCATCGAACTGTTCGAGCGCGCCCGCGTCACCCGCGACCAGGACGTGGTGAACGGCGAGCACATCGTTTTGGACCAGCGCACCGAATTCTTCTCGGTAAGCGCCGCGCAAGGCGCCGCGCCGACCTCACCCGAGGGTCGGGTCAAAGCGGTCATCCAGCCAAAGACAAAACCCGAAGCGAAATGAGCGTCCTGCGCGCAGAAAGCCTGCGCAAGCGCTTCAGTTCGCGCACCGTTGTCGACGGCGTCTCGCTCGAGGTCTCGAGTGGCGAGGTAGTCGGCCTGCTGGGGCCAAACGGCGCCGGCAAGACCACCTGCTTTTACATGATCGTCGGACTGGTGCCGGCCGATGCCGGCCGCATCCACCTGGACAGCCGCGAACTTACGCGCCTGCCGATCCATCGGCGTGCGCGGCTCGGCATCTCCTATCTGCCGCAGGAAAATTCCGTGTTCCGCAAGCTATCGGTCGAGGAAAACGTGCAGGCGGTGCTGGAACTTCAGGGCCTGCCGCCCGAGCAGATCGAGCCGCGCCTTGCCGAACTGCTGTCGGAACTGCACATCTCGCACCTGCGCAAGCACACCGCGCTGTCGCTCTCCGGCGGCGAGCGCCGGCGGCTCGAAATCGCGCGCGCGCTGGGCACCCGTCCCGCGTTCATCCTGCTGGATGAGCCGTTCGCCGGGGTGGACCCGCTGGCGGTGCGCGACATTCAGCAGATCATCGGTTTTCTCAAGGCGCGCGACATCGGCGTGCTGATCACCGACCACAACGTGCGCGAAACCCTCGGCATCTGCGACCGCGCTTACATCATCAACGAAGGCGCGGTGCTCGCCTACGGGCGCCCGGAGGAAATCGTCTACAATGACAGCGTCCGCCGCGTCTACCTGGGCGAGCATTTCCGCATGTAGTTCCCGCGGTCTCCTTCATGAAACCCACTTTGCAGTTCCGGCTCTCGCAGCACCTCACGCTGACGCCGCAGCTGCAGCAATCGATCCGGCTGCTGCAACTCTCGACCATCGAGCTGAACCAGGAGATCGAGCGCCTGCTGATGGAAAACCCGATTCTCGAGCGCGAGGACGGCGAGAGCGATGGCGCAGCGGCGCCAGGCGGCGGCAAGGACGCCGCGGCCCTGGCGCCTGCCGAAGCGACGCCCGCCGAACCGCGCGAGCCCGCCGAGGATCCGCAGGCCGACCTGCCGGCGGACTACGCCGCGCCCTGGCGCGGCAGCGAGGACGGGGGAGACGAGGACAGCGATCGCACGCAAGGGGCGCCCGACCTGCCGAACCTGCGCGATCACCTCAACAGCGAACTCGCGCTCACCAACCTCGGCACGCGCGACCGCGCGCTGGTCGGTTTGCTGATCGACGCGCTCGATGACGACGGCTACCTGACCCAGTCGCTGGAAGAGATTGCGGCGCTGATGTCGGCCGAAGCAGACGTCAGCGTCGAAGAACTCGGGATCGCGCTCAGGCACCTGCAGAATATCGGACCGGCGGGCATCGCTGCGCGCACGCCCGGCGAATGCCTCGCGCTGCAGATCCGGGCGATGAAGGAAGCCGCAGGCCCCCACGCCGCTCTCGCGCTGGCGATTTGCGAGCAACATCTCGAGCTGCTCGCGAGCCGCGATTACGTGCGCCTGAAGAACCTCACTGGGGCAAACGATGAATCACTGCGCGCGGCGCAGCAGTTGATCCGCGGCCTGAATCCCCGGCCTGGCGCCGCTTTCGCGCGAATCGAGACGCGTTACCTGGTGCCCGACGTGGTGGTGCGCAAAGTGAAAGGGGTCTGGCGCGCCAGCCTCAATCAGGACGCGATGCCGCGCTTACGCGTCAATCGCCTCTACGCCGAGCTGGCGGCGCGCCCGCGCGCCAGCCGCGCCAATGCCCTCGCCTCGCAACTGCAGGAAGCGCGCTGGTTGATCAAGAACGTGCAGCAGCGCTTTGAAACGATTCTGCGCGTCGCGCAGGCGATCGTGGACCGGCAGCGCAATTTCCTCGAGCATGGCGAGGTGGCGATGCGCCCGATGGTGCTGCGCGAGATCGCCGACGTGCTGGGGGTGCACGAAAGCACGGTATCGCGCGTCACCACGCAGAAGTTCATGGCGACGCCGCGCGGCACCTATGAACTGAAGTACTTCTTCGGCAGCCATGTCGCCACCGAGGCCGGCGGCGCAGCTTCGTCCACTGCGATCCGCGCCCTGATCAAGCAGCTGGTCGCCGCCGAGGATCCCCACGCGCCGCTGTCTGACTCCCGCATCGCGCAAATCATCGGCGAGCAAGGCATCGTCGTGGCGCGCCGTACCGTCGCCAAGTACCGGGAATCATTGCAGATTCCACCCGTCAGCCAGCGCAAGAGCCTGTGAGCAATGCCTGGGCTATAATGCGCGCCCTCCGATGAGCCTGGTCGCAAAGCTCCTTCCCCCTGCCAACGTCCTGCCGGACCTCGCCGCCTCGAGCAAGAAGCGGCTGTTCGAGCAGGTCGGGCTGCTGTTCGAGAACCAGCACGGCATTGCGCGCGGCGTGGTGTTCGAAAACCTGTTTGCCCGCGAGCGGCTGGGCTCGACTGGCCTGGGCCAGGGCGTCGCGATACCGCATGGCCGCATCAAGGGCCTGAAAGACGCGCTGGGAGCGTTCGTCCGGCTGACCCAGCCGGTCGCCTTCGATGCCCCGGACGGCAAGCCGGTTAACCTGGTGTTCGCGCTGCTGGTACCCGAACACGCTACCGAAAAACACCTCGAGATCCTGTCCGAGCTCGCGCAAATGTTCAGCGACCGCGCGCTGCGCGATGCCCTTGCTGGCGCCGCCGATGCAGCGACGATTCACCGGATCATTTCTGCATGGCAGCCGGATGCAGCAGGTAAACGTCGCGCAGTTGCATGAGGACAACCGCGAGGCGCTGTCGCTCGCGTGGGTTGCTGGTCGCGCAGGTCGCACCGTGGTGCGCAGAGAGTCCGCCGCGGCCGCGGCCCTGATCGGCCACTTAAACCTTACCCACCCCAACAGCGTTCAGGTGATCGGCGCCTACGAAGCCGGCACCGTTGCCGGATTCGCAGAGCGCTTGTTTGCGCCGGCGCCTGCGGCGCTGATCTTTGCCGATGGCATTACGCCGCCGCCGCCGCTGGTCGCGGAAGCCGAGCGCACCGGCACGCCGCTGTTCTCGTCGCCGCTGCCGGCGGCGCGGGTCATCGAAAAGCTTGCCGCCTACCTTGCCAAGCGCCTGGCCGACGCCACCGAGCGACATGGCGTGCTGATGGATGTGCTCGGCGTCGGCGTGCTGATCACCGGCGATTCCGGGGTCGGCAAGAGCGAGCTCGCGCTGGAACTGATCAGCCGCGGCCAGGGCCTGGTGGCCGACGACGTGGTCGAGATCTCGCGCATCGCGGCGACCACGCTGGAAGGGCGCTGCCCGCCGCTGCTCAAGGATTTTCTCGAGGTGCGCGGACTCGGATTGATCAACATTCGCGCCATCTACGGCGAAACTGCGGTGCGGCCGAAAATGAAGCTCAAGCTGGTCGCGCAGCTGGAGAAGCCTGCCCAGGGCAGCGCACGTGACACGGTCGAGCGGTTGCCGCTGTCGGAACTGTCGGAGGACATTCTCGGCGTCACGGTGCGCAAGGTGGTGATCCCGGTGGCCGCCGGCCGCAACCTCGCGGTGCTGCTCGAGGCCGCGGTGCGCAACTATATTCTGCAGCTGCGCGGCAAGGACTCGGCTACGGAATTCCTCGCACGGCAGAAACTGGCGATGGAGGGCGACCGCTAGCGTGCAGCTCGTGCTGGTCAGCGGATTGTCGGGGTCAGGCAAGAGCATCGCGCTCGATGTTCTCGAGGACAGCGGCTACTACTGCGTCGACAACCTGCCGGCGACCCTGCTGCTCGATGTAGTGAGAATCCTCCGCCAGGCCGGCCACGACCGCGTTGCAGTCAGCGTGGACGCGCGCAGTGCAGCCCTGTCGTCCCTGCCGCAGCACCTGGCGGCGCTGAAGGCGCAGGGCGATGACTACCGGGTACTCTTTCTCGAAGCGAGCGGCGTCACCCTGCTGCGCCGCTTCTCCGAGACGCGACGCAGCCACCCGCTCGCCATTGGCGGCCGCACCCTCGGCGAGGCGATCGCCGAGGAACGCTCCCTGCTCGCGGGCGTCTCCGAGCTTGGCCACCGCATCGATACCAGCGACCTGCAGCCACGCGTGCTGCGCGACTGGATCACCGAACTGCTTGGCCGAGATGGCGGGTCGCTCACCCTGCTGTTCGAATCGTTCGCCTTCCGCGACGGCATTCCGCTGGATGCGGACTGGGTCGTCGACGCGCGACTGCTGCCTAATCCGCACTACCAGCCGAACTTGCGCGCGCTCGACGGACGCGATGCGCCAGTCGTCGCGTTCCTCGAAGCCGAGCCTCTGGCGCGGGCATTCCTCGATGACCTGCGCAGCTTTCTCGCCCGCTGGCTGCCCGAGGCGCGGCGCGACAACCGCAATTACCTGACCGTCGCCATCGGCTGCACCGGCGGACGGCATCGCTCGGTGTTCCTTGCCGAGCAGCTGGCCCGGTCGTTTACCGGCGACTGGCGCGTGCTGGTCCGCCACCGCGGCCTCGCCGCCGAATCGGCACGCGCCACCGGATGAGGGAAATCCCGCTCTTCCTGCTCGCCACGGTCCTGTTCCCGGGCGGCCGGCTGCCGTTGCAGGTTTTCGAGCAGCGTTACCTGGAGATGGTCAAGGCCTGCCTGCGCGAAGACCGTCCGTTCGGCGTATGCCGCATCCGGCAGGGAGCCGAAGTCGGCGCGCCGGCCAGTCACGAGGACGTCGGCTGCCTCGCTCGCATCACGCATTGGGATTTGCAGCAGCTCGGCTTGCTGCAGATCGTCGCCCAAGGCACCGACCGCTTCCGGGTCCGCGAGCGCCGGCTGCAGGCAGACGGGCTCGCGCTGGCGGTGATCGAAACGCTCCCCGAAGAGGCCGATGCGCCGCTGCCCGAGAGCTTCGACGCCGGCCGCCAGCTGCTCGAGCGCATCGCCGCAGAGCACGGGGAGCGACTTTTTGTCAAGCCCTACCGCTTCAATTCGAGCGCCTGGGTCAGTGCACGCCTTGCGGAAGTCCTGCCGCTCCCGGGACCAGCCAAGCAGCAGCTGCTCGAACTGGACGGCCCGCAGCGCCTAGCGTCGCTACAGCAACTGATCGCGCAGCAACGCTGACAGCAGCGTCTTCACCGGCGCCGGGACCGCAGCGCGCGCAGCGTCGTCCAGATCGAGCCAGATTCGCCCCGGCGCCTCGGCGCCACAGTCGACCTTTCTTACGGTGCAGCGGACCGGCTGTACCCGCAGCCTGAAATGCGTGAAGGCATGCTCGAGTGTCGGCAGCTTCGTTGTTTTGATGATATCCATCGAAATATTGTTCCGGCGAACGACCCGGATGTCTGCAGAGCCGCTTTCCGGAAAAACCCACAGCCCGCCCCAAAGGCCGGCGCTTGGCCGTCGCTCGAGCAACACCGATCGCTTGTGCAGCAACACCAGCCAGTTCGTGCGCCGCAACGGCAGCGCCTTACGGGCGCGCGCCGCGGGCAGCTCATCGATCCGCCCTTCACGCATCGCTACGCAGTCCCGGGCAACTGGACAGCGCGCGCAGGCCGGACGGGCTCGCGTGCAAACGGTCGCCCCCAGGTCCATGAGCCCCTGCGTATAAGCCTCGATGCCGCGCTTCGGAAGCAGTTTCTCCGCCAGCGCCCATTGCGCTTGCTCGCCCTCGACGCCGAAGCGGCGCGCCAGCACCCGCTTCACGTTGCCGTCGAGAACTGCAGCCCGCCGGCCAAACGCGAACGCCGCGATCGCGCCCGCGGTTGAGCGCCCGACACCTGGAAGTTCCTGAATTTTTTCCAGATTATCCGGAAAACCACGTGCAACGATAATCTTCGCACTGGCATGCAGGTTGCGGCCGCGCGCGTAATAGCCAAGCCCGCTCCACTGCTGCAGCACCTCCTCCTCCGATGCCCTTGCCAGCGCGGCGATGTCCGGAAAACGGGCGAGAAAGCGTTTGTAGTAGGGGATCACGGCAGCGACCTGCGTCTGCTGCAGCATGATTTCCGCCAGCCAGACTCGGTAGGGGTCGCGCTGCCCCTGCCAGGGCAAGCCACGGCGCCCGTGTCGGCGCTGCCACCGCAAAAGTTTTTGCGCAAAATCCAACACGCGCGGATTCTATGGCAAGGTAGCGCCTCGCATGCTTGCTTTCATCCTTCGCCGCTTGGCCCAGGCAGTCGTCGTCATGCTTGCCGTAGGGTTAATCGCGTTCTCGCTGTTCCGGTTCGTCGGCGACCCGGTCCTGTTCATGCTCGGCCAGGACACGACCCCCGAAGACCGGGTACGGGTCACGAAACTGCTCGGCCTGGATGAACCTTTCCACGTGCAGTACGTCAGTTTCGTCGGCCGGGCGGTGCGCGGTGAGTTCGGTCTCAGCCTACGCCAGGGCCAGCCGGTCTCCAGACTGATCGCCGAACGCCTGCCGGCGACGCTCGAACTTTCGATGGTCGCAGCGGTATTTGCGCTGGTCGGCGGAGTTGCCATGGGCGTCTATACCGCGTTGCGACGCAATTCATGGTTGTCGCAGTTCCTGCTCGCGCTATCGCTGATCGGCGTTTCGCTGCCGACCTTCCTGATCGGCATTCTGCTGATCGTAGTCTTCTCCGTACTGCTCGGCTGGCTGCCGTCGTTCGGCCGCGGCGATACGGTTGCGCTTGGCTGGTGGTCTACCGGTTTTCTCACGCTCTCCGGACTGAAATCGCTGATTCTGCCCTCGATCACGCTGGGACTGTTTCAGATGACGCTGATCCAGCGGCTGGTGCGCTCCGAGATGCTGGAAGTGCTGCGCACCGACTACATCAAGTTTGCGCGCGCCCGCGGCCTGTCGGACCAGGCGGTGCATTTCGGCCACGCGCTCAAGAACACGCTGGTGCCGGTCATCACCATCACCGGATTGCAGCTGGGCGCCATCATCGCTTTCGCAATCATCACCGAAACGGTGTTTCAGTGGCCCGGCATGGGGCTGCTGTTCATCCAAGCGGTGAATTTCGCCGACGTGCCGGTGATGGCGGCTTACCTCTGCCTGATCGCGCTTTTCTTTGTCATCATCAACCTGGTCGTCGACCTGCTCTACTACGCGGTCGATCCGCGCCTGCGGATCGACTGGTCGGTCGCGGCAAACTGATCCGGACACGGCACCAGATTCCGAGGAACTTCATGAACGCACCCGCCGAAAAAATGCATACCCCGATCGGGCGGATCCGCGCCTACCACGCCGAACTGACCGGCATCCGGCGCGACATTCACGCGCACCCGGAGCTTGCGTTTCGCGAGAGCCGCACCTCGCAGCTGGTGGCCGACCGGCTTGCAGCGTGGGGTATCGAGGTGCACCGGGGTTTGGCAAAAACCGGCTTGGTCGGCGTGATCAAGGGTAAAAAGACCGCCAGCGGCCGCGCCGTCGGCCTGCGCGCGGACATGGATTGCCTGCCCATTCACGAGACCAGCGACATCCCGCACAAATCCACCCACGCGGGCCAGATGCACGCCTGCGGGCACGACGGGCACACCACCATGCTGCTGGGCGCGGCGCGCTATCTCGCCGAGACCCGGAACTTCGACGGCACGGCGTACCTGATCTTCCAGCCAGCCGAGGAAGGGGGCGGCGGCGCCAAGGTGATGGTCGAGGAAGGTCTGTTCGAACGCTTTCCCGCGGACCAGGTGTATGCGGTGCATAACTGGCCCGGATTGCCGCCGGGCCAAATGGCCGTGCGGCCGGGGCCGATGATGGCTGCGACCGACGAGATCGTGATCACGGTGCGCGGCAAGGGCGGGCATGCCGCGATGCCGCACCTGACGGTGGATCCGGTGGTGGTGACGGCACAGGTGATTTCGGCGCTGCAGACCATCGCCAGCCGCAACGCCAGTCCGCTCGATGCGATCGTGGTGTCGGTGTGCTCGATGGAGACCAGTCAGACCAATGTGTTCAACGTGATCCCGGATTTCGTCAAGCTGATCGGCACGGTGCGCACGTTTCGCTCCGAGACACAGAATATGGCGGCGGCGCGGATCGAGGAAATCGTCGTCGGCATTGCCAAAGCAATGGGCGGCAGCGCAGTCGTAAAATACAATCGCGGCTATCCTGCCACCGTCAATAGCGAGCGCGAGGCGCTGTTCGCCGCGCAGGTGGGCGAGCTCGTGTTCGGCAAGGACAACGTGTTCACCGATGCCGAGCCGACCATGGGAGGGGAAGATTTCTCGTACATGCTGCAGGCGCGCCCGGGGGCCTACGTGTTTCTAGGTCAGGGCGGCGGACCCAATAACTGCTATCTGCATAACCCCGGCTACGACTTCAATGACGAAGTAATTCCGCTCGGCGCCGGCTATCTCGCGGCGCTGGTCGAGCAATCGCTGCCGCTGGCCTGACGCCAGAGTTCACTACCTCGATTCCGTGAATCTGCAAAGAATCTGGAACCACGACCTCGCGTACAGCTTCCGCAGGTCGCCGGTCACGATTGCCGCCGCTGCGCTGACGCTGATCTGCATGGGCGGCGCGCTGTTTGCGCCCTGGATCGCGCCCTACAACCCCTTCGACGCCTCGTCGCTTGATCTCAACGCGGCCTTCTCGCCGCCGACCTGGTCCGCGCAAGGATCGCCGAACTACCTGCTCGGCACCGACGACCAGGGTCGCGACGTGCTTTCGACCATCCTGTACGGCGCGCGTATCTCGCTTGGCGTCGGCCTGGCCTCGGTGCTGTTCGCCATGGTGCTCGGCGTGTCGCTGGGCCTGCTGTCAGGCTATTTCGGCGGCACGCTGGATGCCTTCATCATGCGCGTCGCCGACGTCCAGCTGTCGTTTCCCGCGATCCTGATTGCCCTGCTGGTGGACGGCGTCGCCCGGGTTGCATTGCCGAGCGATAGCCACGACGAGATCGCCATTCCAGTCCTGATTTTGTCGATCGGCGTATCGGGTTGGGTGCAATACGCGCGCACCGTTCGCGGCTCTACCCTGGTCGAAAAGGGCAAGGAGTACGTGCAGGCGGCCCGCGTCATCGGCCGGCCCGCGCTCGCGATCATGTTGCGGCACGTGCTGCCGAACGTGACTGGCCCGGTGCTGGTGATCGCGACCATCCATATCGCTACGGCGATCATTACCGAAGCGACGCTTTCGTTCCTGGGCGTCGGCGTGCCGCCAACCCGGCCCTCGCTCGGCACGCTGATTCGCATCGGCAACGAGTATCTGCTGTCGGGGGAATGGTGGATCACCCTGTTTCCCGGTATCGCGCTGGTCACCCTGGTGCTGTCGGTGAACCTGCTCGGCGACTGGCTGCGCGACGCCCTGAACCCGAAGCTGCGATGACCTCAGGCGCGATCCTCGAGGTCAAAGACCTGCGGGTCGAATTCCCGTCGCGCCACGGAACGCTGGTTGCGGTGAACGGCGTTTCCTTTTCGATCGCCCCGGGCGAGGTGCTGGGCGTGGTGGGCGAATCCGGGGCCGGAAAGTCCCTTACCGGCACCGCCATCATCGGACTGCTCGAACCGCCTGGGCGGGTCGCTGCGGGCGAAATCCGGCTGGAAGGCGAGCGCATCGACAATCTGCAACACGAGCAGATGCGCCGCATCCGCGGCCGGCGCATCGGCGCGATTTTCCAGGATCCGCTCACCTCGCTGAACCCGCTTTACACCGTCGGCGACCAATTGGTGGAAACCATTCGCACCCACCTGGAAGTCGATGCCGCAGCGGCACGAAATCGCGCGCTGGAACTTCTGCGCGACGTCGGCATACCGGCGCCGAATGCCCGCATCGATCACTATCCGCACCAGTTTTCCGGGGGCATGCGCCAGCGCGTGGTCATCGCGCTCGCGCTTTGCGCCGAGCCCCGGTTGGTCATCGCCGACGAACCCACCACGGCGCTCGATGTGTCGATCCAGGCGCAGATCATCCAGCTGCTGAAGCGGCTTGCGCATGATCGCGGGACCGCGGTAATGCTGATTACCCATGACATGGGGGTCATCGCCGAGACCGCGGACCGGGTGGCCGTGATGTATGCCGGGCGCATTGCCGAAATAGGTCCGGTGCGCGAGGTGATCCGCGCAGCGCGCCATCCCTATACCGTAGGCCTGATGGGCTCGATCCCGAAGCTGGGCGTTGGCGCCGGCAAGCACCGGGCGCGCCTGGTGCAGATCGAAGGCGCAATGCCGCGCCTCAACGCCATGCCCGCGGGCTGCGCTTTCCATCCGCGCTGCGAAAAGTGCTTCGATCGCTGCAAACAGGAGCGCCCCGAGCCGCGTCGGGTCGGCACCAATCTCACCGCTTGCTGGCTTTACGATGAACAGCGCACTGCTCAAGCTTGAAGGCATCGGTAAGGATTTCGACGTCTCGCGGCCGTGGCTGAACCGGGTGATCGAGCGCGCGCCGCGACAATTGCTGCACGCGGTGGTCGGCGTGAGTTTCGAGGTGCGCAAGGGCGAGACGCTGGCGCTGGTGGGTGAATCCGGCTGCGGCAAATCGACGCTCGCCCGCTTGATCGTCGGGCTGCATGCGCCGACGCGCGGCCGCATCGAATTCGACGGCATCGAGATCTCGAACCCGGAGGCGCACGTCGAGACGGCCCGCCTGCGCCGGCGCATGCAGATGATTTTCCAGGATCCCTATGCCAGCCTCAATCCGCGCTGGCGGGTGCACGACATCGTCGCCGAACCGGTGCGCGTGCTCGGCCTGGCCAAGGACGAGGCCGAAATCACGGCCCGCGTCGCGGAGCTGTTGCGGCAGGTCGGTCTTGCTGCCGAGGACGGCGAGAAGTATCCCCACGAATTCTCCGGCGGCCAGCGCCAGCGCATTTCGATCGCACGCGCGCTGTCCGGCCGCCCGGATTTTCTGGTCTGCGACGAACCGACCTCCGCGCTCGATGTATCGGTGCAGGCGCAGATCCTCAACCTGATGAGCGAACTGCAGGCCCAGCTCGGGTTGACCTATCTGTTCATCTCGCACAATCTCGCGGTGGTCTCGCATGTCGCCGACCGGATTGGCGTCATGTATCTCGGGCGGGTAGTGGAGATCGCCGCCTCGCAGGAATTGCTCGCGCGGCCCAGGCACCCCTATACGCGGATGCTGCTGGACGCGGTGCCTGACCTGGAAATGAGCGGAAGGCAGCGCACGCCGGTCGCGGGCGAAGTGCCCAATCCGCTCGCGCCGCCCAGCGGCTGCGCGTTTCATCCGCGCTGCCCGCACGCCAATGCGCGCTGCAGTTCGGAAAGCCCGAAGCTGGTCTGGCGGGGCGAAACGGCCAGCGCCTGCCACGCCGTCGAGGAAAACCGGATCTAGCGCGCGCTAGCGCTTGAACAAGCCGCGCACTGCGTCGGTGACGCCGCCGACGCCCTTCTTGACCGTCTCCGCAACGCCGCCCGCGGCCCCACCCGCCACGCCGCCCAGCAAGCCGGAGTAGTCCACGTGCCACTGAGGATTGTCCAGCTCGCCGCTCAACTTCACCGGAATGGTGACCCCGGCGACGTTGGCGGCGTCGCGACCGCCTTGCCCCTTGCTGGTGGCAGCGAGCGTCGCCTTGGCGAGATAGTCGATGGTGTTGTTGCCGATGTCGAGGCTGCCGGAACCGCCCAGCCGCAGAAACGGTGACGCCGCTTTCAAATCGTCATTGCGGGCGACTCCAGCCGCGATCTTGAAACTTGCGCTCAATTCGGAAAAGTCGGTCTTCTGCGTCGGATCGGGCTTGGCCGGTTTGCCACCCAGTGCTGTTTTGACGTTGCGCGCGCTGTCGGCGAGATTTATCCCCTTGAGGGCGCCGTCTTTCATCTCGATGCGTGCGCTGCCGGCCAGCGCCTTCTTCAGCGCTGATACCGTCGTTCCGGCAGTCTGCACGTCCAGGTTCAGATTGCCGCGGCCCACGATCACATCCTTTTGCGCAGCATCGCGCAGCAGATCGCCGATCGCCACGTTTTGCGCCGACTCCTTGATCGCAATGCGGTTGCCATTGGCGTCGGCACTGAGCGCACCGGTCAGCGTGCCGCCGTAGAGGCCGGCTGAATGCGGCGATACCTCGAGTTTTCCTTCGGCCAATTTCATCTCGGCTTTGACATTCTGCAGCTTGACGCGCCTCGCAGTCAGGCTGCCGACGGCAAGTTTGCCGGTCACCGTTTTGCCCTTGAGGGCAGCCAAATCGATGCGCTCGTCTGCCTTTGCCTCCTTGCGATCGGGCGGCGCGTAGCGATCAATATCGATGCGGTCGAGATCGACATCGAAATTCGCCCGCAACGGCGCGATACTGCTCAGACTGATTTTGGCTTTCAGGCTGGAGTCGTCGAGCTTGCCGGAGAGCTCAGCCTGCACCTCCTGCTTCGCCAGGTTTGCCCGGACGGCTGCGTCAACCTTCGCATTCACGGAACTGCCGGCAATCCCGGCAGCGAGATCCAGGGAAACCTTCGGAATCGTCAGCGCGCTTGCCGTGCCCTCGACCGCGGCGACCAGCAGCCGGGCGTCGACCTTGCGTCGCGGACCCTTGACCTGGAACGAAACCCTGACCTCGGAACCCGAAGCCCTGGCCGGCGAAATCTCGACCTTGGGCGCGGAAAAATCGACCGCCAGCGCATCCTGCTCCAGGCGCCCCTTCAGCTGGGCGCTGAATTTGTCGAAGGCAATTTCCTCCCGGCGCAGATTGAAGCGCAGAGCACCGGAGGCCTGCGCGCGCAGATCGACCTCCGGCTTCTTTCCCGTGATCCGTGCCGACATCGATAGATTGCCCGGCGTTTGCCCGTCGAGCCGGCCCGTCTTCAGGCTCAGCTCCGACACATTCAGCTCTTGGCCGCTTGCCTCGTCGCGATAGGCGATCTGGACCCGCTCGACATTCAGCTCAGCGATCCGCACGTTGAGCGGCGTCTTGGTTTGGCGCTCGGCCCTTTCCTTTCCTCCGCCCAGATCCGAGAAATTCATACTGCCATCCTTGCGGCGGACGACATTCGCCGTAACGCCGCTCAGCTTGAGCGCCTCGACCACCACTTCGCCCGAAAGCAGCGGCATGACGCGTACCGCGAAGTCGGCAGATTCGAGCGACACGAACAGTTTTCGGCTGCCTGCCTCGGACAACGTAGTCTTGCCCACGCTCATGCCGACCACCGGGAACAGGCGCAACGTTGGAGCGCCTTCGATGGTCAGGGTGCGGTTCTTCTCCTGCATGGCGCGCTCCAGGCGCGCCTTGACGAACGGTCCGTCGACAATCGTCAGCGCGACTGCCAGGGCCGCGGCGGCTAGCGCGATCAGTCCAAGCACCCCGAATGCCAGAATTCTGACTGCCTTCATGATGCGAGCTTGTCTTTGTTGGCAATGCCGAATGGTACATGCCCGGTCGCCACGTGCTGCCGCGCCGACTCGACGTGGCCACGCTGGTCGTCGAAATAGAAATCCGGTTGAAAGGCCTTGAGAAATTCGCCCTTTTCCAGGCCGCCGAGAAACAAGGCCTCGTCAACGGCAATGTTCCAATCGACCAGCGTGCGCACTGCGCGCTCATGCGCCGGCGCGCTGCGCGCAGTGACCAGTGCGGTGCGAATGCGCATCGGCACATCGGTGCCCGCGGCCGCCTGGAGGCGGTGCAAGGCTTCGAGCAGCGGCTTGAAGGGTCCGGGCGGCAGCGGCTTGAGCGCATGCACGGTTTCGTGGCGCGTGAACGCATCCAGGCCGTCGCTCTGGAACACGCGTTCGGCCTCGTCCGAAAAAAGCACTGCGTCGCCGTCGAACGCGATTCGGACTTCTTCGGCGTGGCGCCCGCCAGCCTGCGCGGATTCCGGCAGCACGCGCGCGGCCGGAAAACGCGCGTCGAGCGCGCCCATCACATCCTGCTCGTTGGCCGAAAGAAAAAGGTTTGCGCGCAGCGCGTCCAGATAGCGGTATGGGCTGCGGCCGCGCGTGAACACGCCGCGCTCGAGCTTCAGTCCCGCGCGCTCGGCCGAGCGGAAAATGCGCAGCCCCGATACCGGGTCGTTCTTGGACAGGATCACGACTTCGACGCGCTGCGTATCGCCAGTATTGAAGGCGAGCAGTTTCTGCACCAGGCGAAAAGCGACGCCTTCCTTGGCCGGCACATCCAGTCGCGAATACTGCAGGTCGATGTAAGCGCGCTCGCCCTGGGCGTCGAACACCCGGTTCTCCTCCTCGAAGTCGAACAGCGCCCGAGAGGAGATCGCGACCACCAGCTTGCCTGCCACCGAGTACGGCATTGCCTCCGGTCCGTAGTGGAGCGGGTGAAGGGAATCGAACCCTCGTATGCAGCTTGGGAAGCTGCCGTTCTGCCATTGAACTACACCCGCCTAGGCGGGGAATTTTACGGCAGACGGGGTCCTGAAACGCAACGGCCGCAGCACGCTGCGGCCGTCGCAAAGATTACGAATGCGAACGCGTTACTGGATGCGGCGCAGGTCGGAAGCCGACAGGGACGCCATCAACTGCCAGAGCTTCGGCTGCGTCACGGCCAGCTGCTCGGAATCCGCCGGGCGCATCACGATAGTCAGGCCCTTGTTCTTCGCATTGGTGCCGCGGCTGCGCAGGTCGGCAAACCTGCCGCCAATGGCACGGCCGTCAAGATTGCGGATGATCGCGCCATCGCTCGCCGGCTCCTCGTATGCGACCACCACGCCGCTTAGGTTGAGCATCGGCGTGAAGAGCTGAACCTGGGCGATCACTTCGCCGGTCCGCTCATTGCGCAGCATTTCCTTGTAGCCAATGACGTGGCCCTGATCGTTTCTCAGGCTCTCTTTGCGCACCGTGCCGTAATCGCTCAGCGTCGAGCAGCCGCCGATTGCGAAACACGTTGCCACGAGCAATGTTCTGATCACCATCTGCGTTCTCCCGCGTTACCGATGCGTGCAATTTACTCCTTTTGTCCGGCTTGTATAGGGGAAAGTTCCTCTCCCGGCGGATCTGCGACGATTAATATTGCGCTGCAGTAATTCCCACAAGTCCTTGGCATGATTGTACTATTCCCGGATGATTGAAATTAGTGTGAACGGCAGCACAAAGCATTACGAACAGCCCCTCGCGCTGGCCGACCTGCTCGAGCGCATGGCGCTCGCGGGCAAGAAAATCGCCGTCGAGCGCAATGGCGAGATCGTGCCTCGCGGCGCGCACGGCGCGACCTTGCTGGCCGACGGCGACCGGCTGGAAATCGTCGTCGCCGTGGGCGGAGGTTGAGATGGGCGATTTTCTGACGGTTGCTGGCAAGAAATATTCGTCGCGCCTGCTGGTCGGCACCGGCAAATACCGGGACTTCGCGCAGACGCGCGCGGCAATCGAAGCTTCCGGGGCCGAAATCGTTACCGTGGCGATCCGCCGTACCAACATCGGCCAGAGCGCGGGCGAACCCTCGCTGCTCGAATATTTGCCGCCGACTAAATTCACCTACCTGCCGAACACCGCCGGCTGCTATAGCGCGGCCGACGCGGTTCGCACGCTGCGCCTTGCGCGCGAGCTGCTCGATGGCCACGACCTGGTCAAGCTCGAAGTGCTGGGCGACCCGCAATCGCTCTACCCCAACATGCCCGAGACGCTGGCAGCGGCGAAGCAGCTCGTCGCCGAGGGCTTCAAGGTAATGGTGTACTGCTCCGACGACCCGATCCAGGCCAAGATGCTCGAGGAATTGGGCTGCGTCGCCGTGATGCCGCTCGCCTCGCTGATTGGGTCGGGCATGGGCATCCTGAATCCCTGGAACCTGCAGCTCATCATCGAGCGGATCTGCGTGCCGGTGCTGGTGGACGCGGGAGTGGGCACCGCGTCGGACGCGGCGATCGCGATGGAGCTGGGCTGCGACGGCGTGCTGATGAATACCGCAATCGCGGCGGCGCAAGACCCGGTGATGATGGCGCGCGCCATGAAAAAAGGCGTCGAGGCCGGACGCGAAGCCTTCCTAGCCGGACGCATGCCGAAGAAGCTCTACAGCGCGGCACCCTCCTCGCCCACCTCGGGAACGATCACCCCCTCGCAGCCGAAAGCTGCTTGAAGAGAGAAATCAGAAGCTTCGTCCTGCGCCAGGGCCGGATCACGCCCTCGCAGCAGCGGGCGCTCGACGAACTGCTGCCGCGCTTCGGCATTGCATTTTCAAATGACGTACTGAGTTTCACGCAGGCGTTCGGCAGAAAAGCGCCCGTGATTCTGGAAATCGGCTCCGGCATGGGCGAGACCACGGCGGTGCTCGCCGAGGCGAATCCGGATATCGACTACATCGCCATCGAAGTTCACGGTCCGGGTGTCGGCAGTTTGCTGAAGAAGATCGAATCTCTCGCGCTCAAGAACCTGCGCGTCATCCGGCACGACGCGGTCGAAGTACTCGAGCGCATGATTCCCGACCAAGCGCTCGCCGGCATCCACCTCTTTTTCCCCGACCCCTGGCCGAAGAAGCGCCACCACAAGCGCCGCCTCGTGCAGCCGCCCTTCGCCGCGCTCGCGGCGCGCAAACTTGTCCCGCGAGGCTACCTGCACGCCGCGACCGACTGGCCTGAGTATGCGGCCCAGATCGACGAGGTTTTTTCTTCAAGCGTTTTTTTTGAAAAGCAAGTGCAGCAACACAAACGCCCCATCACCAAGTTCGAGCGGCGCGGCCGCGGCCTCGGCCATCCGGTGCGCGATCTGCTATTTGTCCGCCGGAACGAATAGCCCCACCAGATCGTTCAGGAAGCGCAGCCCCCGCTGGGTCGGTCGAATGCGGTTTTCGTTCCAGTCGATCAATCCTTTTGCTGCCGCCTCGCCGAGCCCCGTTGCGGCCGTCGTCGCCGGCAGTCCGGTTCTGTCGTGGTAGAGGCGGGCCTCGAATCCTTCGATTAAGCGCAGCGCGTTCAGCATGAACTCGAACGGCAAATCCGCTGCGCCGATTTCCCGCTGCTGCGCCGGGCCAGACGCTGCCAGATACTCGCGCGGCTGCTTCACCTGCTCGTGCCGCGTGACGCGGTCGGCGAAGCTCAGCTTGCCGTGCGCGCCGGCACCGATGCCGAGGTAATCGCCAAACTCCCAGTAATTGATGTTATGCCGGCAGCGATGTCCGGGTTTGGCGAACGCCGAAGTCTCGTAGTGTTCGAAGCCCGCAGCCGCGAGCGTTTCTTCTGCCATCACCTGCATGTCGGCACAGGCATCGTGCTCCGGGAGTTGCGGCGGGTGGGCGAAGAACACGGTGTTCGGCTCGATCGTCAGCTGATAGGCCGACAGGTGCTGTGTCCCCGCGCCGAAGCCGGCCTCGATGTCGGCGCGCGCCATCGCCAGCGTCTGGCCAGGCAGTCCGTACATAAGGTCGATGTTGACGTTGTCGAAAACGGACAGCGCCATCTCGATGGCGCGCCGCGCCTCGTTGGCCGAGTGAGTGCGCTCAAGCGATTTGAGACTGGCATCGTCGAAGCTCTGCACGCCGAGCGACAGCCTGTTCACTCCCGCCTCCCGGTAGCCGCGGAAACGCGCCGCCTCGGCGGTGCCCGGATTCGCTTCGAGCGTAACTTCGGCGTCCGGCTCGACGGCAATGCGCGCCCTGATTGACGACAGCAGTTCGTCGATCGACGCGGCGGAGAAAAGACTCGGCGTACCGCCGCCGATGAAGATGGAACGAAGCTTGCGGCCCCATACGGATGGCAGCAAGCCCTCGAGATCCCGCATCAAAGCCTGCAGGTAAGCCTGCTCCGGAAGTTCGCCCTTGCGCTCGTGCGAGTTGAAATCGCAATAGGGGCATTTGTGCACGCACCATGGAAGATGCACGTACAGGGCGAGCGGCGGCAGGACATCGAAGCGCACGCGCCCCCCATCGCGCATGTCGCGCAGCACCGCAGCGCTCATGCTTCGCGCTGCAGAAGTTCAAGCAACCGGGCAAGCGCCTGGCCGCGGTGGCTGATGCGGTTCTTTTCTTCGGGCGCAAGCTCGGCCGCCGTTTGCTCCAGGCCGCGCGGCAGGAACAGCGGGTCGTAGCCGAATCCGCCGCTGCCACGGGGTGCGCGCGCAATCGTGCCATGCCACTGCGCCTGCGCGACCAGCGGCCGCGTATCGCCGGGACCGCGCATCAGCACCAGCACGCACTCGTAGTGCGCGCCGCGTTCATCGTGCGCCGACATTTGCTCGAGCAGCTTCTGATTGTTCCGCTGGTCCGACTTCGGTTCGCCGGCATAGCGCGCGGAGTGGACCCCCGGCGCGCCGCCCAAGGCATCGACGCAAAGGCCCGAATCGTCGGCAAGCGCGGGCAGCCGGGTGGCGAAGCAGGCGTGGCGCGCCTTGGCGAGCGCATTGTCGAGAAAACTGTCGTGCGGCTCGTCGGCCTCGGTGATGCCGAGTTCAACCTGCGTGACCACGCGGGTGCCGAAAGGCGCAAGCAGCGCCTCGAGCTCGACCTTTTTGCCCGGGTTGCCCGAGGCAAGCACCACGCTTTTCACAATTCCAGCGCGCGCCGCTGCAGCGCCACCAGATCGGAGACCCCGCGCCCGGCGAGCGCGAGCAACTGATCGAGCTCGGCGCGTGCGAACGGTTCGCCCTCGGCAGTGCCCTGTACTTCTACATAGCGCCCGGCGCCAGTCATGACCACGTTCATGTCGGTCTGGCAGGAGGAGTCCTCGAGGTAGTCAAGATCGAGCAGCGCCTCACCCCCGCAGACGCCCACCGAGACTGCGGCGACGAAATCCTTCACGGGCAGTGCCGCGATCATGCCCTTGCCGCGCATCCAGCCGAGCGCGTCGTGCACGGCGACGAAGGCGCCCGTAATGGCCGCAGTACGGGTGCCGCCGTCGGCCTGCAGCACGTCGCAGTCGACCTGCAGCGTGTGCGCGCCCAGCGCAGGCAAATCGATCACTGCGCGCAGCGCGCGGCCGATGAGCCTCTGGATCTCCTGCGTGCGCCCCGATTGCCTGCCGCGCGCCGCTTCGCGCTCGCCGCGGGTGTGCGTCGCGCGCGGCAACATGCCGTACTCCGCGGTAACCCAGCCGCGGCCCTTGTCTCGCAGGAACGACGGCACCGATGCCAGCACGCTCACAGTGCAGAGCACCTTGGTGTCGCCAAACTCGACCAGCACCGAGCCTTCCGCATGCCGGGTATAGCCGCGCGTCAGGCGCACCGCACGCAGTTCCTCCGCCTTTCTGCCGCTCGGCCTCATTTCTTTTCCGGATCGTGTTTTTTCAGCGCCTTTTTGATCTCGGCGATCTGGCGCTCGATGTCGCTATCGGTCATGCGCATGAAGTCGGGTTCGGTGGCGCTGAAATCGCGCACTTCGGTCGGCAACTCGCTCATCGGCACGGTCACCGGCTCCACGGGCGCCGGCACCGCCTTGTCATGCCACTGGATCGACAACACCGAAATATTGTCGCAGCGCGGCCCGGCTCGCGTCTCGGCGAGCGCGATCAACTCTGTCAGCGACTTCTTCATCTCCTTGCCGAGCAGTCCCATCAGCAGCTGGCGCTGCGTGAGCGGGCCCCAGAAGCCGTCCGAGCACAGCAGCACGATGTCATCTTCCTGCAGCCGCGCCTGCGCGGTCGGCTCCAGCCGTGGCGGCCGCGGCCCGCCCAGGCACTGCAGCAGCTTGTTGCGGTCGGGGTGGGTCGCGGCTGCTTCCTCGCGGATGCGACCGGCGTCGATCAGCATCTGCACCGGCGTGTGGTCGCGAGTGCGCGTCAGGATGCGGCCGTCGCGCACGATGTACAGGCGCGAGTCGCCGATGAAGGACCAGAACGCGTAGCCCGACTGCACCAGGCAGGCGACGATGGTGGTGCGCGGCGAATTCATCAGGTCCTGCGCCGAGAGGCCCTGGCGCTGCGTCTGGTGCACGATCATGGCGTGCGCGCGGGCAATGGTGCGGTACAGAAAATTATCGGGGTCGGCGACTTTCGGTTTCGCTTCGCTGCGAAACGCGCCGCCGAGGCAATCCACCGCAATCTGCGCGGCAACATCGCCGTGCGCATGCCCGCCCATGCCGTCGGCCACCACCAGGAACAGCGCGTCCTTGGTGTGCCACTGCGCGAGGCGGTCCTGCTGGTAGGGCCGCTTGCCGATGCGCGAATCTTGGAAGATCGTGTATTTCATTTCTCAGTCGTGGATCGGCGCGTCACGCGGCGCAAGATCGCTTCCTTCCATTGGTCGAAGATCGGCGCCTCGCCGCGAAAACCGGGCGCCGTCTCCCTGCGCAGCGACTTCTGCAGCGCCAGCACGCTCTGCGGACGCTCCATGTGGTCCAGACGCAGGCACCAGTCTATGGTGTCCAGCAGATCTGCGGAATACTTGCCCGCCCAACCCTTGCGGGCACTTGTCAGTTTGTCCTTTTCCATGCGCGCGACCGCGCTTGGCGGCCCGGCCCCGGCCAGGCAGGCGTACATCGAGGCGCCGATCGAATAGATATCGCTCCAGGGCCCGAGCATTTCGCGTTTGCGATGGTGCTCGGGCGAGGCGAAGCCGGGCGTGTACATCGGCGGCAGCTTCAGGCCGTCAATGGCAAGCGTCTGGCGCGCCGCGCCGAAATCGATCAGCACAGGATTGCCGTCGTTGCGCACGTAGATGTTGCCCGGCTTGATGTCCAGGTGCAGCAGCTTGTTGGAATGCACCTCGCGCAAGCCGTTGAGCAGGTGCGCGAAAGTGTCGCGCAGCCAATCTTCCTTGATGGCGCCGGTTTTCTTGTGGATGTGCTCCTGCAGCGTGCGGCCGCGCTCGTAGCGCATCACCAGGTACACGGTATCGTTGGCGCGGAAGAAATTGATGACGCGCACCACGTTCGGATGCGACAGGGTTGCGAGCGCGCGGCCTTCCTCGAAAAAGCATTTCAGGCCGTAGCGGAAGGTGGCGAGGTTTTCTTCGGGCACCACCGGCGAAGGGTTCGCCTCGGTTCGCAAAGCGAGCGTTGCGGGCAGGTACTCCTTGATGGCGACCGGGATTTCGTTCTCATCGTGCGCGAGATAAACGAACGAAAATCCCCCCGAAGCGATGAGGCGCAGAACCCTGTAGTTTTCGAGCTGGAAGCCGTCCGGCAAGGGCTGGTTGGCTTGCGAGGACATCTACCCTATGATACCTGCAACCCCATGATCTACAGCATGACCGGCTACGCCGTTGCGAGCGCGGAATCGCCGCGCGGCGCATTGACGCTGGAGCTGCGCTCGGTCAATTCCCGCTTCCTCGATTTGCAGTTCCGCATTGCCGAAGAACTGCGCGCCGCCGAGCCGATGCTGCGCGATTTGATCGCTGCGCGCCTAAAGCGCGGCAAGCTGGAATGCCACCTCTACTTCGGCGATTCCCATGCCCAGAAACAACAGCTGAACATCCAGGCCATCGAACAGTTGAAAGGCTTGGCCGTCGAGGCGGCCAGCGCGTTTCCCGATGCGGCGCCGCTGCGCATCGCCGATGTGCTGCGCTGGCCCGGCGTGCTCGCGGACGCCGCGGTCGACCTGGAGCGTACGCGCGCGGTGCTGGAAAACCTGGCCGCCCGGGCGCTCGATGAGCTCTGCGCCGCGCGCGGCCGCGAAGGCGCCCGGCTGGCGGCGGTCCTGCTCGAGCGGACGGCCCAGATGCGGGTGCGGCTGGCCGATGTCGCGCCGCTGGTGCCCGAAGCGGTCGCCGCGCAGCGCGACCGGCTTGCCGATCGGCTGCGCGAAGTGCTTGCCGCAGGGGTCGAGGAGCGGATCCGCGCCGAGATTGCGCTGTTCGCGGCCAAGAACGATGTGGACGAGGAACTGACGCGGCTGGCGGCGCATTTGCACGAGGTCGAGCGCGTGCTCTCCAGGGACGGCGCTGACGGAACAAAGAGCGACGCAGTCGGCAAGCGGCTGGATTTCCTCGCGCAGGAACTCAACCGCGAAGCCAATACCCTCGCCGCCAAGGCAGCGGGACTGAAAATCGCCGACTGTGCGCTGGAGCTTAAACTACTGATCGAGCAGATTCGGGAGCAGGTGCAGAACATCGAATGAGCGGATTACTCTTCGTCATCACGGCGCCCTCGGGTGCGGGCAAGAGTTCGCTGATCGACGCGCTGCTCAAGGACGACGCTCGCTTGAGCCTGTCGGTGTCCTACACCACGCGCGCACCGCGCCCGGGCGAGATTAATGGCCGCCAGTACCACTTCGTGGACGACCCGAGCTTCATGGCGATGCTCGAGCGCGGCGAATTCCTGGAGAGCGCCGAGGTGCACGGCTACCGTTACGGCACCTCGCAGGCGGTGATCCGCGACGCGCTCAAGCGGGGCCAGGACCTGGTTCTCGAAATCGACTGGCAGGGCGCGCAACAGGTGCGCAAACTCTACCCCGGCTGCGTAGGGGTGTTCATCCTGCCGCCCTCGGTGGCGGAACTAGAGCGGCGCATGCGTGCGCGCGGCCAGGATAGCGACGCCGTCATCCGCCGCCGCCTGGCCAGCGCCGACACGGAAATCTCGCACGCCCCGGAATTCGATTATGTTATAATTAACAAAGACTTCGATGATGCCAGGAAAGATTTGCAGGCGATCATCCGCGTCGCGCGCCTGCGCAAAGCGCGCACCTGAATCCCGTAGCCAAACCTTGATTGCTGAAAGTGCCCCATGGCCCGCATCACCGTTGACGATTGCCTGAAGCGCATCCCGAACCGTTTCCAGCTCACGCTCACTGCCACCTACCGCGCGCGCCAGCTCAGCCAGGGCGCATCGCCGCTGGTCGAGCCGGACCGCGACAAGTTCACCGTGATCGCGCTGCGAGAAGTTTCGGTGGGCAAGATCGGCACCGAAGTTCTGCGGCGCAATCAAACACCGCCGGCGGCGCCGGCACCCGCAGCCGCGCCGACCCCGCCTACTGTTTAGCGGCGTGGCACCCCGCCCCGGGGGGCGAGGATTACACTCCCCCCATGGCGGCAGTTCCGGTCCTCGATGAAGCCCGCTTCGGCTACCTGAAGCCGACCGACGTCGCGCGCCTCGCCGAGGCCTACCGCTTTTCCGGCGCCGCGCATGCCGGGCAGACGCGCCAGTCCGGCGAGCCCTACATTTCGCATCCGCTGGCGGTCGCCGAGATCCTTGCCGACTGGCACCTGGACGGCCAGGCGCTGGTGGCCGCGCTGCTGCACGACGTGATGGAAGATACGTCGATCACCAAGGCCGAGATCTCCGACACATTCGGCGAACCGATCGCCGACCTGGTGGACGGGGTGTCCAAACTCGACAAGATCGAGTTCCAGTCCGCCGAGGACGCGCAGGCAGAAAATTTCCGCAAGATGCTGCTGGCGATGGCGCGCGACGTGCGCGTCATCCTGATCAAGCTCGCCGACCGCCTGCACAACATGCGCACGCTCGCCGCGGTTGCGCCGGCCAAGCGCCGCCGGGTGGCGCTCGAGACCATGGAGATCTATGCGCCGATCGCCAATCGGCTCGGCCTGAACGAACTGTTTCACGAACTACAGGAACTCGCGTTCTCGCACACCCACCCGGTGCGCTACCGGGTGCTATCCAAGGCAACGCGCGCGGCGCGCGGCAACCGCCGCGAAGTAGTCGGCAAAATCGAAGCCGCGATCAAGGCGAGGCTCGGCGAATCCGGCATCAGCGCCGCCGTCAGCGCCCGGGAAAAGCACATCTACTCGATCTACCGCAAGATGATCGAGAAACACCTGTCTTTTTCCGAGGTGCACGACATCTACGGCGTCCGTGTCGTGGTCAAAGACAACCCGACCTGCTATCTGGCGCTGGGCGTGTTGCACGGCCTGTACAAACCAGTGCCGGGGAAGTTCAAGGACTACATCGCGATCCCCAAGGCCAACGGCTACCAGTCGCTGCACACCGCGCTGATCGGCCCCTATGGCGTACCGGTCGAAATCCAACTGCGCACCGAGGAGATGCACCGGCTCGCGGAAGCCGGCGTTGCCTCGCACTGGATGTACAAGAGCGACGCCGACTCGCTCTCCGAGCTGCAGAAGAAAACGCACCAGTGGTTGCAATCGCTGCTGGAGATCCAGAGCCAGTCGGGCGATTCGCAGGAGTTCCTCGAACACGTCAAGGTGGACCTGTTTCCCGACGAGGTCTACGTGTTTACGCCCAAGGGCCGCATCATGTCGTTGCCGCGCGGCGCCACCGCGGTGGATTTTGCCTATGCGGTGCACACCGACATCGGCAACAAATGCGTCGCGGCCAAGATCAACGGAGAACTCGCGCCGCTGCGTACCGAGTTGCGCAACGGCGACCGCATTGAAATCATCACCACCGGCTATGCCAAGCCCAATCCGACGTGGCTTCAATACGTGCGCACCGGCAAGGCGCGCTCCAACATCCGGCATTTCCTCAAGACCATGCAGTACGACGAGTCTGCAGCGCTGGGAGAGCGGCTGCTCGAGCAGGCGCTCAAGGCGGCCGGCCACGCCGCCGCCGAGGTTGACGCGGCGAGCTGGGCGCGCGCGCTGCGCGATTCGGGCGCGCATTCGCGGCAGGAGATGCTTGCCGACATCGGCCTTGGACGCCGCTTGCCGGCGGTGGTAGTCAGAAAGCTGCTGCGCAAGAGCGAGCGCGAGGACGCCAAAGGCGGCGGCCCAAAGAGTGCCGGCGCAAGCGTGCTGATTCGCGGCACCGAGGGCATGGCGGTACAGCTGGCCACCTGCTGCCGACCGATCCCCGGCGATGCGATCGTCGGCTCGATCAAGAAAGACCAGGGGCTGGTGGTGCACATTGCCGATTGCAAGCAGTCGGTTCGCTCGCGCCGCATCGAGCCCGAGCAATGGCTGGATGTAGAATGGGATCGCAAGACCTCGCGGCTGTTCCAGGCCGCGGTGCGGGTAGCGGTCACCAACCGGCGTGGAGTGCTGGCCAAAGTCGCCTCGGAAATTGCCGAAGCCGGCTCCAACATCGATTCGATCAGCATGGAAGAAGATCGCGCAGTCTTCACCACCATGCTGTTCATTCTCGAGGTTGCCAACCGCCAGCACCTCGCACGCGTAATGCGCGCGCTGCACCGCCTGCCCGAGGTCGAAAAGCTGGTGCGCGTACGCGAATGAAAGTCTGATCGTTGAATCGAACCAAAGGAGTATTGGCCCATGTTCATCATGTTCTCGGTTGGATTGCTTTGCGTGGTTACCCTGATCGCCGGTTTGTTCAGCCTGGCGTGCCGAAACCGCGATATCGACTCCATGTGGATCGTGTCGGACGACACGATGCTGTGCCTGGTCGCCCCTGCGATCATCCTGCTTACTGCGCTCGGCATCATTTCGCTCGGGCAGCGCCTGACGCAAGGCGGTTTGGCTGAGGTATCGACCGAAGCGTGGATTGGCACAGTGGTCATCGTCGCCGCCTCGGTCGGCATCTGGCGCCTGCTCGCTCCGCGTATTCGCGGATACCGGCGCAATCCCGCATCCGCGCCCTCCGAACCGACACAAGCACCGAACTGAGTTCAAGCGGTCGTAGTTCGAAGCTGTTCAAACCCGCCTGGTTCGCCCTCGCAGCGCAGGCGCATGAACCGTACCGCGTCGGCCAATCCGCGAGCGCCCGCGGACGCGGCCCGACTCAACGCGCTGTTGCAGCGCGCCACCGCCCTATCAGCTGCGTTCATGAAGCGCCGCGGCGCCGTCCTCGGATTGTCGCTGACGACGCTCGTTGTCATTGCAGTCGCGGACCTTCTGACCGGTTACGAGCTTTCTCTTTCGCTGCTCTATGTCGGGCCGATCATGGCATCCACCTGGGCGTTTGGGCTGCCCGCCGGTTTGGCCTTTTCCGGACTCGCCACGATCGCCTGGCTCGCCACCGACGGTCTCATCGAACAACATTACACGCTGGCGATCTACCGCTACTGGGAAGGCGCCATCCGCCTCGCCACATTCGTCCTCTTCTCCATCATCGTCGACCAGCTGAAGCGCGCGCTCGCCCGCTCCGACGAGCGGCTGATCAAAGTACTGGAAGGACTGGACGCCGCCGTCTGCGTCATCGAACCCGCCGCAGGCACGATCCTTTACCGCAACCGGCCGTTTGACGCGGTCTTCCCGGATTCGCAGAGCGCGGTTGCGCGGCGGCTTCTTGAAGCCGCGGTCGAGTTCGATTCGGGTGAGGACAGCGAGGAACTGGAGATTGAGGGGCGCTGGTTCCTGGTCGGCGGGCGATGGCTCACCTGGACGGATGAACGGCCGGTCCTGCTGCTGAGCGCCACTGACGTTACCGCACGGCGCCAGGCCGAGGCCGTGAATCGCGATCAGGAAGCGCGCCTGCAGGCTACCGCACGGCTGGTCGCTGTCGGGGAGATCGCGAGTTCGATTGCGCACGAGCTCAATCAACCGCTGGCTGCGATCGCAAGCTACGTCCTCGGCTGCCTGCGCCGCTTGCGCGGCGGCAGCGCCGATCCGCAGGCGCTAGCCGGGGCGCTCGAGCAGGCAGGCGAGCAGGCGGAGCGCGCCGGGCAGATCATCCGCCGGGTGCGCGATTTCGTCCGCTCGCGCCAGCCGGTGCTGACCGAACTGGACCTGAACGCCTTGGTCGGGCGGGCAACCACGGCACTCTCGCACGACGGCGAGCGCGGCGAAACGCGGGTCGCGTTGCATCTGGCGCCGGGCCTGCCGCACGCGCAGGTCGATGCACTGATGCTTGAGCAGGTGATCCTGAATCTGGTACGCAACGCCCGGGAGGCGATGCGCGATCACGCCGCATCGAAGAAAATCGTCGATGTCGCCACGAAATGTACCGAAGAGAACATGCTCCAGGTGACGATCTCGGATCGCGGGCCGGGTATTTCCGCAGATGCCGCCGGCCGGTTGTTCGAGCCGTTCTATACCAGCAAGCCCGAAGGCATGGGGCTCGGACTCAATATTTGTCGCTCGATCATCGAATTCCACGGCGGTCGCCTCTGGACCACACCGCGCGCGGGAGGCGGCGCCGAGTTTCATTTCACGGTCCGGGTCGCGCAGGCCGGCGAATGAGCGGCGCGGCGATGCTGGTCCATGTCATCGACGACGACGTCGCCGTTCGCGATGCGCTGCGCTGGCTGCTGGAAGGCGAAGGCTATGTCGTGAAGGCCTACGCGAGCGCCGAGGAGTTCCTCGCCAAGTTCAGCGATGAGCACGCGGGCTGCGCCGTGGTCGACGTGCGCATGCCGGGCATGTCGGGGCTCGAGTTGCAGGAAGCGCTGGCGCGGCGCCGCATCCGCTTGCCGCTGGTGTTCGTCACCGCGCACGGCGATGTGTCGCTTGCCGTTGCCGCCATGCGGCGTGGCGCGGTAGATTTCGTCGAAAAACCGTTCACCGACGAGCAACTCGTCGAATCCGTCCGTCAGGCACTGGGCGTGCATGACCGCCGTCCCGGCGGCGATGAAGTACCCGGCCTGATGCGCGCTCGCGCGGCGGCGCTCAGCCGCCGCGAGCGCGACGTGCTTGCCGCGGTGGTCAGCGGAAGTACCAGCAAGGCGATCGCCGCCGATCTTGGCATCGCCATCAAGACGGTCGAGGCGCATCGCGCGCGCATCATGGACAAGCTTGGCGCGGCTTCGCTCGCCGGCCTGGTCCGCCTCGTCGTGCAATACGGCCTGCTCGACTCGCCCCACTAGGGGTTTCCCCCTCATGACATGACCGGTCCGCCGCGTCAGTATCCGCCGTCGCGAACGGGTACGGACATGCTTCGGCAGATCATCTACGGCATCGACCAGTTGAGCCGCACCATCGGGCACGCCTTTGCCTGGTGTGTCGTCATTCTCATCGCCGGCACCTGCTACGAAGTGTTCATGCGCTATGCGCTGAACGACCCGACCAGCTGGGCGTTCGATTTCAGCTACCTGTGCTACGGCGCGCTGTTTTTCATGGCTGGCGCCTATACGCTGTCGCGCGGCGGACATGTCCGATGCGACGTGTTCTACCGATTGCTGCCGCCGCGCAGGCAGGCGTCGGTGGACCTGGTGCTGTACGCCGTCTTCTTCTTTCCCGGAATACTCGCGCTGGTCACCTCCGGCTGGGACGACGGCTACGCATCGATGCGGATCTTCGAGTCCAGCGTCAACAGCCCCGCCGGCGTGCCGATCTGGCCGATGAAAATGCTGCTGCCGTTCGGCGCCATGCTGCTCGCGGCACAGGGCGTGGCCGAGATGCTGCGCTGCGTCGTCTGCATGCGCGAAGGCGCCTGGCCGCCACGGCTGCATGACGTCGAAGAACTGGAACTGCAGCTGATCGAGAAGTTCGCCAAGGGCGAAATCCGGCCCGCGGTCGATCTGGACGAAGCAACGCCGCCGGCCAGCGGAGGGGCGCGATGAGCGAACCGGTGATTGCCTTGGTGATGCTGGGGCTGTTCGTCTTCGTCATCCTGATCGGCTTTCCGGTCGCCTTCACTTTGATGGCGATGGGAATCATGTTCGGCTACTACGCCTACCACCAGCCGCAGCAGGCGATGTTCGACAACCGCGTCTTCGACCTGCTGACGCAAAACACCTTCAGCGTCATGAACAACGACGCGCTGGTCTCGATCCCCCTGTTCCTGATGATGGGTTACGTCATCGAGCGCGCCAACGTGCTCGACCGGCTGTTCGAGTCGCTGCAGATCGCCGCGCGCCGCATTCCTGCCTCGCTCGCGGTGGCCACGCTGCTCACCTGCGCGCTGTTCGCCACCGCCACCGGCATCGTCGGCGCGGTGGTGACCCTGATGGGATTGCTCGCCTACCCCCGGATGCTGAAAGCCGGCTACGACGTTCGACTGGCATCGGGCGTGGTCTGCGCCGGCGGCTGCCTTGGCATCCTGATTCCGCCGTCGATCATGTTGATCGTTTACGCCGCGGCCTCGAGCATTTCCGTCGTACGCCTTTACGCGGCGGCCATGATTCCCGGCTTCCTGCTGGCGAGCCTGTACATCGTCTACGTCGTCGTTCTGGCGACGGTCAAACCCGGCGCCGCGCCGCCACTGCCGAAGCGAGAGTCCGAAGAGACTTTCGCGCAGGTCCTGGTGATGCTGCTTAAATCGTTCTTTCCGCTGGCGGTGCTGATGCTGTCGGTGCTGGGCGCGATCTTTTTCGGCGTGGCGACGCCGACCGAGGCTGCCTCGGTCGGCGCCTTCGGCGCGCTGTTGCTCGCGGCAGGCTACCGCTCGCTCACCTGGCGAGGGTTCAAGGAATCGGTCTACTTGACGGCACGCACCTCGGCGATGGTGTGCTTCCTCTTTGTCGGCTCCTCCACCTTCGCCGCCATCTTCGCCTACCTCGGCGGCCACGTGATGATCAAGAATTTCGTGCTCGGCCTGGAGATGTCGCCGCTCGCTTTCATGATCGTGTCGCAGATCATCATTTTCCTGCTCGGCTGGCCGCTGGAGTGGACCGAGATCATCGTCATCTTCATCCCGATCTTCCTGCCGTTGCTGCCGCATTTCGGCATCGACCCGCTGTTCTTCGGCATCCTGGTGGCGCTCAACCTGCAGACCGCCTTCCTCTCCCCGCCGATGGCGATGGCCTGCTATTACCTGAAGGGAATTGCCCCGGCCCGAGTCACGCTGGTGCAGATTTTCAATGGCTGCTATCCGTTCCTCGGCTTGATTCTCGTGGCGATGTTCATGCTGTACGCATTTCCGGAGCTCGTTTATTGGCTTCCCAACCAGCTGTACGGATCGCGCTAGGCGGCGCAACGCGCCAAGGAGAGAACATGCCCTTCAAGATTCTTGCCGGGATCGCCGCGATGGCGCTGTTCGTTGCCTACTACGCCCCGGTCGTGTTCAAGCTGAAGGAAATTTCGCTGACAGTGGTGGTACTCGGCGGAATCATCCTGGTGGCGGTCGATCTCTGGGAGTCGCTACGAAACTGAAGTTCTTCGAAGGGAGGTAGATCCATGTTCATCATGCTGACAGTTGCATCGCTCTGTGGGGTCGTTCTCATCGCCAACCTGCTTCGCCTGGCGTGCCGGAACCCCGAAACGGAATCCTTGTGGATCGTGTCGGACGATGCCATCTTGTGCTTTATCTCACCGGTGGTGATCGCGCTTGCCACGTTCGGCTTCATATCCCTGGGATGGCGCCTCACCCACGGCGGCTTCTCGGCTGTTTCCATCGAGGGCTGGGGTGGGTCGGCGCTCATCATCGCGATATTTGTCGGACTCTGGTTCCTGCTTGCTCCGCGGATACGCGGATACCGGCGTAAGTCCGGGTCGGTGCCCTCCGGCTCGACGCAAGCAAAGACCTGAGCGCTGGCGCAAGCACGCGCCCGCCGCGGGCCAACCCTCCTCCACCGCGGCCGGGGGTTCGTCCCCTCCGCACCGCCCTAGATTCGGTGCGGAGGGGACCGCGTCTACCAGGACGAATCGACCGGCGTATTCACAGGGCTCTTCCGCATTCCGCCGGGCGGCATAGTCCCCGATCACGTGCACCGGGCGCTCGAGCAGACCTACGTGCTCGAGGGCGATTTCGGCGACGAAGAAGGCATGACCGGTCCCGGCGACTTCATCTGGCGTCCCGAGGGCAACCGCCACGAGACCTACTCGCCCAACGGCTGCCTGATTCTCGGCTTTTTTCTCAAGCCGAACGTGTTCCTGAAATAGAGAGGTGGCCCCAGAAATTCAGACAGTCCGACAAGTGTAGTCTCTGCCCGCGTGGGCGACGGAATCGCCCGAATTCAGGGGGCAGGCAATGGCAAGAAGGCAGAGAAGGAATCACGGAGCG
>Ga0187892_10000566_pt1 | contig 95690 bp, 80 predicted proteins | sample MA1701073metaG_FD_139345 | JGI IMG/M metagenome (GOLD analysis project Ga0187892, IMG submission 139345) | Bio-ooze microbial communities from a basaltic lava cave in the Kipuka Kanohina Cave System on the Island of Hawaii, USA - MA170107-3 metaG ... | reverse complement strand
CTGTCCTACTTACAATTCCGCTCGGGGAGTAGCTAGAACGCTGGGAGTTACCAACCGGGGCCTTGGCGACGTTGGCAGGGGACAGACCTGGAGGTCTGTCCTACTGACAATTCTCGCCAAGGGAGTAGTTAGAGCGCTGGGAGTTACCAACCGGGGCCTTGGCGGCGTTGGCAGGGGACAGACCTGGAGGTCTGTCCTACTGACAATTCCGCTCGGGGAGTAGCTAGAACGCTGGGAGTTACCAACCGGGGCCTTGGCGACGTTGGCGTGGACAGACCTGGAGGTCTGTCCTACATTTTGGCCAGGGCGGCATCGAGGCGCTGGGGTTTGCGCCAGAAGTCGGCCCAGGGGTCGCCGCGCTTGGCCAAGCGGGCGGGCATGGTCTTCAGGGTGAACTTCGCCGGGTCGAGTCCCTTCTTCAATTCTTCAGGGAGGAGCGGCGCGGACACGGTGGCGCCGGCCTTGGCGCGAACGCACCAAGCCGTAGCCAGGGGCCGGCCGAAGGCGTTCTGCACGAAGTCAATCAGCACGCGGCCCTTGGGGCGCTTGGCCACGACGCGCTCCATGGTGACCAGCTTGGGCAGCGCCGCGCCCACGATGCGCGCGACAATCTCCGCGAACGTGCGGGCCTGCTCGTAGTTGTACGCCCGTGCCAGCGGCACAAAGAGGTGCAGGCCGTCGGCGCCGCTGGTCTTGGGATAGGCGCGCAGGCCCAGCGACTTCAGCTTGTCGAACAAAGCGCGCGCCACGGTGACGGTGGTGTCGTAGGGCGTGTCGTCGGTGGGGTCGAGGTCGAAGAAAAGGTAGTCGGGCTTTTCCAGGTTGTCGCGGCGGCTGGGCCACGGGTTGTGGTCAATGCAGCCGAGGTTGGTCAGGTACAGCAGCGCGGAAACATCGTTGCACAGGAAGTAGGGCACTTCCTTCCCGGCGTGGTCGCTGGGCACCGGCGTCGTGGCCATCCACTCCGGGTACGGCTCCTTCGCCTCCTTCTGGAAGAAGGCTTCGCCCTTCCAGCCGTCCGGGTAGCGCCGCAACACCATGGGCCGGTCCTTCAGGTACGGCAGCAAGCGCGCGGCCATGCGGTAGTAGTAGGCCAGTAACTCGCGCTTGGTGATCTTCGCTTCCGGCCAGTACACCTTGTTCAGGTTGCTCAGGCGCTGGCGCTTGCCGTCCATCTCGATCAGCACATTTTCTTCGCGGCCCGCGAACAGTTCCTTCTCGATTTCTTTCACCCTGCTGATGACTTTCCCCGCCAGCGCCGGCGCCACCACTACGCCGGTGTAGGACAGACCTCCAGGTCTGTCCGGTGACAATTCCGCCGAGGCTGTTCGTTCGACAGAAGGGGACGAGTTACCATGCGACAGCTCGGCGGTGTGGCGGCGGACAGACCTGGAGTTCTGTCCTACATCCTGCGCCCGGCCCGCCTTGCGCATGTGCCGCCACTTGCTAGCCGGGCTGGGGGTATCGGCCGGGCGGGTCTGAAGACCCGCCCCCGCGGCAGCGTCCATGACGCATTCAGCGGGGTCGGCATCGTTGCGCAGGCCCACAAACGACGGGTGGCGCAGGCGCCGGTCCGGCGTCCAATCGCCGTACTTCACGCGCGCCACCAGTTTCGGCTCGCACCACGAGGGCGGCTCAGGCGTGTCCGGCACGGGATCGAAGGGGCAGCGCTTCGTCTCCAGCGCCTTCACCTTTTCGAAGATGCTGGCCAGCAGCTTCTCATCGAGGCCGCTGCCCACGCCGCCGATATAGCGCAGCTTCTTCCCTTCCCACAGGCCCAGCGAGAGCGCGCCGAAGTGCGAGCGCGAGGCGCGCGGCGCCGTCCAGCCGCCCACCACCGCGTCCACTTCGCGCGTCATCTTGAGCTTCAGCCACGACGCGCTGCGCTTGCTGACGTAGGCGCTCTCGAGGTGCTTGGCCAGCACGCCTTCGAGCCCGGTCTGCCCCGCCAGGGCGAAGAACTCTTTGCCCTGCGCCAGATGATGGTCGGAGAAACGCACCGGCCCTCCCGGCGAGAGCCGCTGCCGCAAGAGTTCCTTTCGTTCGCCCAGGGGCGACTGCCGCAGGTCGTAGCCGTCCATCCACAGCAGGTCGAAGAGGTAACAGGTGACCGGCGCATCCAGCAGCAGTTTGGGCGGCGGCTTCTCCACGTGCATGCGCGATTGCAGGCGCGAGAAACTGGAGCGGCCGTCCGGCTCCAGCACCACCACTTCGCCGTCGAGCAGCGCCACGTCGCCGTCGAGGTGCGCCCCGAGGTTGTGCAGCTCCGGGTATTGCGCGGTGATGTCGTGGCCGTTGCGCGAGCGCATCTCCACCTTGCCGCGGCGCGCCCAGATCAGCGCGCGCACCCCGTCCCACTTGATCTCGAAGAGCCACTTGGGATTGGAGAAGGGCTGCTCCGCGGTCTGCGCCATCATCGGCAGGAGCTTCGCGGGCATGGGCGCGCGCTTCGCCCCCGTCAGCTCCGCTGGACTCAGCCGCCCGCTGACGCGCCCCGGCAGGCCTTCCGCGATCTCCTGCATCGAGCGGCCGGTGAGCACGGAAGCCGCGTGGTTCTCGATCCGCCACTTGGGGTCGGCGAATTCGTCCTTGTGTTTGATGAGCAGCCATTCGCTCTTGGGAACGTTGCCGGAGGCGCCGCGCGACGTCCGCACCAGCACAAAACTGCCGCGCAGTTTTTTGCCGCGCAGGATGAGCTTCAACTCGCCCTTGGCCATTCCTTTTTCCATCGGCCACTCGGGCGGCGTGTCGTAGATGCCCTGGTCCCACACCATCATGGGCCCGGCGCCGTACTGGCCGTCGGGGATCACCTGCTCGAAGTCGAGGTATTGCAGCGGGTGGTCTTCGGTCATGACGGCCAGGCGCTTGTCCGCCGGGTTCTGCGAGGGGCCCTTGGGCACCGCCCACGACTTCAGCGTGCCGTCCATTTCCAGGCGCAGGTCCCAGTGCAGGCGCGTGGCCTCGTGCATCTGCACCACGAAGCGCCGCCGGCCGCGCCCGCGGCCTTCGCGTCCGGCCGGCTCCGGCGTCTTCGCAAATTCCCGCTTGCGCTTGTATTCGCTGAGCGAGCCCATATGTAGCGCCGGGACCAAGTTTGTCCCGGCATTGCCGCATCGCGGCATCGCCGCGCCGCGCCGCCAGTTTACCGTGGGCCGTTTGCCCTGACCAGCCGGCCCCATTTCGCAGGTGTTCTGGAACACGGATGAACACTGATACGCGCGGAGGAGAGAAGGGCAAAGGCAAAAAGGCAAAGGCAAAGGGACGACAGGTGAGAATGGAAGAACTCGCGGCGAAACGTCCTGGATGCTGGCCAGGTTTCTTTCTCCTTTCCCAGTTCCTGTTGCCTCCTCCCCTTTGGCCTTTTTCCTTCCCCCCATCCATAGCTCAAGAGCCCAACTCCGACCCCGTGTCCTGATAAGGCACGGGCTGGGCCGGGCAGGTTGCATCGCTGCGGCGCGCTCGTTATTCTGGTCGGACCCCCGTAGCACAGGCTTCCAGCCTGTGCAGCGCCGCCGGCCAGGGCGGCGTGGCATCCCGACGGCAGGGGACGGAACGGACGTTGGCGGGCAGGCGGTAATGCCTGTCCCCACAGAGGCGGCCATGGCACACGCGATCTGGAAGGGGCATCTTAGTTTCGGGCTGATCACCATTCCGCTCAGCCTGCACGCGGCGGCGCGCACCGAGCGCGTCAGCTTCAACCAGCTCCATAAGCCGTGCAACTCGCGCGTGAAGCAGCCGCTCTTCTGCCCCACCTGCAACAAGATGATCGAGCGTGGCGAAATCGTGAAGGGCTACGAGTACGAAACGGGGCAGTACGTGCTCTTCGACGAAAAGGACTTCGAGAAGGTGGCCCCGGCGTCGTCGAAAACCATGGAGATTCTGGAGTTCGTCAAGCTGGCGGACATCGACCCGCTGTTCCTGGACGCCTCCTACTACACCGTGGCCGAAGAGGCCGGGGAAAAAGCTTACGCCCTGCTGGCGCGCACCATGCAGGAGTGCGGTTACGCCGCCGTCGCCAAGCTGACCATGCACCAGCGCGAGCACATCGTCATCATCCGCCCGCACGAGAAGGGCCTGACCCTGCACACCATGTATTACAAGGATGAAATCCGCGCCGTGGCCGAGTACGGCCGCGAGTCCAAGGTCAAGCCCAAGGAGCAGGAGATCAAGCTGGCCCACCAGTTGATCCAGAGCCTGGTGGCCGACTTCGAGCCGGACAAGTACAAGGACGAGTACCGCGAGCAGCTCCGCGGGATGATCGAGGCCAAGAAGCAGGGCCGCGAAGTGGCCGCCGTGCCGCAACCCAAGCTGGCCCCGGTGATTGACCTGATGGAGGCGCTGAAGAAGAGCCTCGAAACCGCTCCCAAGAAGCCGCCTGTCCGCGCCATTGACGAGGACGAAAAGAAGGTCGCGCGGCGCAAAGCCCGGTAGCCGGCTTTGGCCACAGATGAACACCGCTAGACTTGGGTCCACCGTGTCCTCTGGACAACCTCCGCGTCTCTGTGTTGAGTCTTTGCCTTAGCGGTTTGAACCTTGGATTTTCGACGACTCGGGCTTCCGCACCCTGTGCTCCTCCTGTAAGATGGCCGCGCATTAACGGCGCTCAACACTTTGGAACCGGCCACACAGCAAACTCCCCCCGCAACACGCGGCAGCCTGCTGCGCATCCTCGGCGTGGGCTTCGGCCTGGCCGCCGTGGTGGGCAACACCATCGGCGCGGGCATCATGCGCACGCCCGGCGAAGTGGCCGCGCAAATTCCGCACGCGGGATTGTTCCTGGCGGTGTGGCTAGGCGCCGGGCTGTACGCACTGCTCGGCACCATGCAGATGACCGAGCTGACCGCGCTGGTGCGCCGCTCCGGCGGGCAATTCACCTTTGCGCAGCGCGCGCTGGGGCCCTTCCCCGGGTTCTTCGTCGGCTGGAGCGACTTCGTTTCCGTCTCCGGCACCACCGCCCTGGTGAGCATTGTCATCGGCGAGTACACCGGCGCGCTGGCGCCCGCCCTGGCCGGGCGCGAAGCCGCCACCGCCACCGTCGTGGTGCTGGTCTTCGCCGCGATTCAGTGGGTGGGCATGCGCTGGGGCAGCGCCACGCAGAACATCACCACCGCGGCCAAGGGCCTGGGCTTCCTCGCGCTGGTTGCCGCGTGCTTCCTCTGGGGCAGCGGTCAGCAAGGCGAGGCGCCCGCGCCGCCCGTCATGCCCGCGGGACTGGCCCTCGGCGCGGCGCTGGTGCTGGCGCTGCAATCGGTGATTTACACCTACGACGGCTGGGCCGGCGTGGCCTACTTCGCCGAAGAAGTGCAGGACCCCGGCCGCAACATCCCCCGCGCCATGTTCGGCGGCGTGCTCTCGGTGATGGGAATCTACATTCTGGTGAACCTGGCGCTGGTGTGGTTGCTGCCCATGGGCGTGCTGGCCGGGAATACGTTCGCGCTCGGCAAGGCGGCCGAAGTCGTGTTCGGCCAACTGGGCGACCCCATCGTGCGCGTCATCATGATTCTCTCGATGCTCAGCGGCATCAACGCCTACCACCTGATGGCCACCCGCGTCCTCTTCGCCATGAGCCGCGAAGGCTACCTGCCGCAGGGCATCGTGCGGGTGAACGAAGGCGGCACGCCTACCGTGGCGCTGGCCGCCAGCGTCGCGGTCGCGCTGGCGCTGATCTGGACCAACACCTTCAATCAGGTGCTGGCCCTGTGCGCCCTGCTCTTCGTGATGCAGTACTTCATGTCCTTCACCTCGCTTTTTGTGCTGCGCCGTCGCGAGCCCGCCGCCCCGCGCCCCTACCGCGCCTGGGGCTACCCGTGGACCACCGGCTTCGTCCTGCTCGGCTCGGTCGGCTTCATCGTCGGCGTAATCATCACCGACACGCGCAACAGCCTTTACTCCCTCGGCCTGCTGGCCCTCAGCTACCCGCTCTACCGCATCCTGCGCCGCCCCGTGTAGGACAGACCTCCAGGTCTGTCCACTGCCGACGCTGCCAAGGCCGAACAGAAACACTGCGGCTTGACGTATCGCTCCCGTGCCTTGCTTTTTCGCGCTTGGTGGAAATTCGCAAATGGACAGACCTGGAGGTCTGTCCTACACAACTTTTTCCGCGATGGTCTTGGCCTGGAGAAAGAGGAGCAAGTAATCGCGCCCGCCGGTTTTCGAGTCGGTGCCGGACATATTGAACCCGCCGAAGGGGTGCGCGCCGACCATTGCCCCGGTGCACTTGCGGTTGAGGTACAGATTGCCCACGTGAAACGTTTCTGACGCTTTCTCGAGTTTCTTCGAGTTCTTCGAATACACGCCGCCGGTCAAGCCGAACTCCGTGCCGTTGGCGATTTCCAGCGCGTGGTCGAAGTCGCGCGCCTTGATCACCGCCAGCACCGGCCCGAAGATTTCTTCCTGCTCGATGCGCGCGCCGGGCTTGACGTCGGCGATCACCGTGGGTTCGATAAAGTAGCCGTCGCCGGCCATGCGCCCGCCTCCGGTCAGCAAACGCCCTTCCTTCTTGCCCACTTCGATGTAGTCGAGGATGCCCTTCATGGCCTTCTCGTTCACCACCGGACCCATGAAGTTCGCCGGGTCGTCGGAGGGGCCGGTCTTGATCTTCTTCACCCGCTCGGTGAGCTTGGTCAGGAAGGTGTCGTAAATCTTGTCCGCGACGATGGCCCGCGAGCACGCCGAGCACTTCTGCCCCTGAAACCCGAACGCGGACATGGCCACCCCTTCGACTGCGGCGTCCACGTCGGCTTCATCGTCCACGATGATGGCGTCTTTGCCGCCCATCTCCAGCACCGTGCGCTTGATCCAGATTTGCCCCGGCTGCGTCTTGGAGGCTTCCACACTGATGTTCAGCCCCACTTCCTTCGATCCGGTGAAGCCGATGAAACGCGTCTTGGGGTGGCGCACCAGCGCGTTGCCCACCACGCTGCCCGGGCCGGGCACCAGGTTGACCACGCCCTTGGGCAGCCCTGCTTGCTCGAGGATCTCGAAGAACTTGTAGGCGATGGTCTCCGAGTCGCTCGAAGGCTTCAGCACCACCGTATTGCCGGTGACCAACGCCGCCACCGTGAGCCCGGCCATGATCGCGCACGGGAAATTCCACGGCGGGATCACCGCGCCTACCCCCAGCGGGATGTACACCAGGTAGTTCTTCTCGCCCTTCATGGGCGTCACCGGCTGCGGCCCGGCCAGGCGCAGCATTTCGCGGCCGTAGAACTCGCAGAAGTCAATGGTCTCGGCGGTATCGGCGTCGGCCTCCGGCCACGTCTTGCCCACTTCATAAACCAACAGCGCGGAGACTTCGTGCTTCCGCTTGCGCAGCAGGTCCGCGGCGCGGAAGCAGATCTCCGCCCGGTCGGCGGCGGGCACGCGCTTCCATGTTTCGAACGTGTTCGCCGCCGCTTCCACCGCGCGCGACGCCAGCGCCGCATCCGACTTCTGGAACACCCCCACCACCTGCTCCGGCCGCGACGGGTTGATGGACTTGCTCTTCTCCGCCACGGTGATCTTCTCCCCGTCAATGATGACGGGATACTCGCGGCCCAGCTCCCCGGCCACCTTCTTCAGCGCCGCCTCAAACGCCGCGCGGTTCTCCGCCTTCGAGAAATCGGTAAAGGGCTCGTTGGTGAACTCCGGGCGGACCGGGCTTGCTCCAGGCGTCGCCATGCGTTTCTCCCTGCCGGAGGCCGCTCAGGGCCTCCGCGAATGGACTCGCGAAACCACTATCATACAGGGCAGGATGGTTCAGGACAACCGGGAGGTGTGCGGCCAGGCCGGACGCCGCCCGGCAGTTACTTGCCGTTGGTGTGGAGTTTGCGCAGCGCGTCTTCGGCGTGGATGGCCAGGGGGATGACGCGGTCCAGGCTGGCCGTGGCCAGGGCCTTGCGCACAAACCCGTTGGGCACCAGCACGATTTTCTTCACCGTGGCAAGGGCGTGCTTGAAAATCATGGCCACCGTCCCGATGCCCACGGAATCCACGTACACCACCTGGTAGAGGTCCAGGACGATCTTGGGGGCGCGGTCGGCCTCGATCAGGCGGAAGAGCGCGTCCAGCCGCTGGTGGTTGTTGAGCGAGAAGCTGCCCTGGCAGGCGATCACCAGCACGTCGCCGCGGGTTTCGTTGGTCCAGGTGAGCGGAACGCTCGGAGGAGTGGTCGCCAGGGTCGCAGCAGTATTGGCCATGGGTTGTGGTGGACTGGCGCAGGGCAAACTTACCCCGGAGCGGCGGGCGTGTCAACCCTGTCCCCGCTCGGTCCATAGGGTGTTAGCCCTCTTTCCTTTTGCGCCAGCGCAGTACCTCGGCGGCCGCGTTGCGCCCGGATTCGCCGCTAAAGCCCACGCCGGGGTGCGTGCCCGCGCCGCACAGCCACAGGCCGCGGATCGGCGTGCGGTAGCGCGCCCAGCCCAGCAGCGGCCGGGCAATGAAAAGCTGGTCGAGCGCCAATTCCCCGTGGAACAGGTGCCCGCCGGTGAGCCCGTAGGTGCGCTCCAGGTCGAGCGGGGTGATGACGTGGCGGTGGATGATCTTGCCGGGCAGGTCCGGCGCGTATTCGGCCAGGGTGCGCACCACCGCGTCGCCCAGCGCGTCACACTGCTCGTCCCAGGTAGTGCCGCGCAGTTTGTAGGGCGCGTACTGCACATGGATGGACATCACGTGCTTGCCGCCCGGCGCCAGCGTGGAATCCAGCAGCGTGGGGATGCATGCTTCCAGCCAGGGCTGCTGCGAGAACTCGCCATACTTCGAGTGATCGAAAGCCCGTTCCAGGTAGTCAATCTCATGCCCGATGTGGATGCGCGCCGCCGCCAGGGGGTGACCTTGATCGGGCGTGGCCTTCGATGTGTCAGCCAGGGCCTTGAACACCGGCAAGCCGTCCAGAGCCAGGTGGACGCGGGCCACGGTCCCCGTACAACGGTAGTTCCGCATCTTGACCACCAAGCTGGGATCGAGTTGCACCGGGTCGGTCATGCCCAGGAGCGTCCGTTTGGGGTCGGCGCTGGAAATCACGGTCTTCGCTGCGACCTCTTCACCGCTGGAAAGGGCCACACCCGCGGCTACACCGTCTTTCACCAGCACCTGCGCCACCTCCGCGCCGGTGCGAATTACTGCGCCGGACTGGCGAGCATCGTCTGCGACCGCCTGGGCATAGCTCCCCATTCCCCCGCCGGCTGGCAGGACTACCGCCCCCAGAGGACCGCCTCCCGCCGCGGCCTGCAACAGCATCGCGGCAGCCGAACCCGCCGACCACGGCCCGTAGTTCGTGCCGTAGCAGCCGCGCGCCGCCAGCGCTGCCCGCAGCAATTCCGTCTCGAACATCTCCCCAACCAGGTCCGCCGCGGCCATCGGCCCCCAGCGCAGCAACCGGAACATCTCCTTCTCGCCTAGCTTACGGAAACTGCGCCCGAGCTTGGCCAGGTCCCACATCTCGGCGGCGGAAGGGTCGTCTATGTCCGGAGGGGGCAGGGCAAAAAGCTGGCTGAGAATCCGGCTGGTCTGCGTGAACGCTTGCGCGAACTCGGGGTATTTCCTGGCGTCGCGCTTGGAGAATTGCGCAATCGCTTCGGGATCTTTGCCCAGGCCGCGCAAACGCAGCGACCGGCCATCCGGCGCCGGCGCCAGCAAGTGAGTCATCCGGAATGGAAAACCGGATCGAATGCCCATGCCGGTGTCGTAGACCGGCGAGCAGCGGAAGCCGGGGTGAAACTCTTCGGTGACGCACTGGCCGCCCACGATGTCGCGGCGCTCCAGCACCAGCGGCTTCAGCCCGGCCTGCGCCAGGCGATGCGCGCACACCAAGCCGTTGATGCCGGCGCCGATGATGACGATGTCGTGCTGGGTGGCCATCGAGTTGGTCTGTGCGAGCCCGCTCCGCGATGCAGAAACGCCCGGCGGGACAGCCGGCGCTACTTGCCTCCTATGTCCTTGAGGATTTCGAGCGCCGCCAACCGGCCCGGCGCGCCCATGATTCCGCCGCCGGGATGCGTGGCCGAACCGCACATGTACAGACCCTTCACCGGCGTGCGGTAGTGGGCCCAGCCGGGCACCGGGCGCAGGAAGAAAAGCTGCTCGAGTGAAAGCTCGCCCTGGAAGATGTTGCCTTCGCTCAGGCCGAAATCGCGCTCCAGGTCCAGCGGCGTGAGCACCTGCCGGTGCAGGATGATCTCTTTCAAATTGGGCGCGTACTCGGAAATGGTGTTGATGACGTTGTCGCCGAAGGCTTCGCGCTGCTGGTCCCAGTTGCCCGCGGCCAGCTTGTAGGGCGCGTATTGCACGAAACAGGAGAGCACGTGCTTGCCCGGCGGGGCCACGCTGGGGTCGGTCAGGCTGGGGATGACCATGTCGATGTACGGCCGGCGCGAAAAATGGCCGTACTTGGCGTCGTCGTAAGCGCGCTCCATGTAGTCCACGCTGGGAGAGATGGAGACGGCGCCGCGCAGGTGATGCCCCGGACCGGGCATGCAACGGAAGTTGGGCAGGGCGTCGAGCGCCAGGTTGACCTTGCCCGAGGAGCCGCGGAACTTGTAGCGGCGCACCTCTTCCAGGAAGTCGGCGGGGAGATCGCGCGCCTCCATCATTTTCACGAAGGTGAGGCGCGGATCCACGCTGGAGGACACCGCGTCGGCGTAAAACTCGTCGCCGTTTTCGAGCGCCACGCCCGCGGCCCGCCCCTGTTTCACCAGGATGCGCGCGATGGGCGACTCGGTGCGAATCTCCGCGCCGGCCTCGCGCGCCGCGTCGCCGATGGCGTTGGAGATGGCGCCCGTACCGCCGCGCGCAAAGCCCCAGGCGCGGAAGGCGCCGTCAATCTCCCCCATGTAGTGGTGCAACAGGACGTACGCGGTGCCGGGCGAGCGCACGCCGAGAAAAGTGCCGATGATCCCCGAGGCCGACATGGTGGCCTTGAGCACGTCGGTCTCGAACCACTGGTCGAGGAAGTCCACCGCGCTCATGGTCATGAGCTGGACCAGGTTGTAGCGCTCCTGGTGGGGCAGGTCGCGGAAGCGCTTGCCGAGGAAGATGAGCTTTTCCAGGTCGCGCCAGCGCAGACGCGTGGGGTCGGGCGGGGTCATGCTCAGGATGGGCTTGACGAAGCGGCACATCTGCACCATGGCCGGGCCGAACTCGTCGTAGGCCTCGGCGTCGAGCTTGGAGTGGCGGCAGATTTCGCGGCGTGTGGCGCCGTGGTCGTTGCGGCGCCACAGGTACCGGTCGGAGTCCTTGGAAGGCGTGAACGTCCCGTCGAGCGGCAGAATCTCCAGGCCGTGCCGCGGCAAATCGAGGTCCCGGATGATCTCCGGCCGCAGCAGCGACACCACGTAGGAACAGACCGAGAACTTGAAGCCGGGGAATACTTCCTCAGTGACGGCCGCCCCGCCCAGCACATGCCGCCGCTCCAGCGCCAGCACTTTTTTCCCGGCGCGCGCCAGGTACGCGGCGTTCACCAAACCGTTATGCCCGCCGCCGATGACAATCACGTCGTACTTCGCCGCCATGCGTCCTTTCATTCCAAAAAGCGAACGGCCATTCTACTGGCGCCTTGCGTGCCGAACAAGCGACCCGCGCACGGCCCACTCTCCGGGCAATCGGCTATAATGCGGCGCGCTGCACCGCGGGCTTGCGGTCAACTGACAGGAGAAGGCCGTGCCGATTGGAACCGCATTTCACGAGCGCACTTTGCCATTGTGCGAAAGCCTGAACTACCGCGAGTGGTCGGGGTATTACACCGTCAGCGTTTACGAGACGCACCACGAGCATGAATACAATGCCATTCGCAATGCCGCCGCGCTCATCGACATTTCCCCGCTGTTCAAATACCTCATCACCGGCCGCGACGCCACCAGGTTCGTCAACCGCGTCATTGCCCGCGACATCCACAAAGTCGCCGTGGGCCAGGTCATTTACTGCTGCTGGTGCGACGAGCAGGGCAAAGTGGTGGACGACGGCACCATCACCCGGCTCGAGGAGAACAAGTACCGCTGGACCGCCGCCGACCCCAACCTGCGCTGGTTCACGCAGAACGCCCTGGGCCTCGACGTGCACATCGAAGACGTCTCCGAGCAGCTCGCCGCGCTGGCCTTGCAGGGGCCCACTTCCGGCCGGCTGCTTCAGGCGCTCGGCAACGACATCCGCAACCTGAAGTACTTCCGCATGATGCCGGGGCGCATCGCCGGCGTGAACGTGGACATCTCCCGCACCGGCTACACCGGCGACCTGGGTTACGAAATCTGGGTGCCCTGGGACCGCGGGCTCGACGCGTGGGATGGCATCGCCGCCGCGGGCAAGCCCTTCGACTTGCACGCCGCCGGGATGCTGGCGCTCGATGTGGCCCGCATCGAAGCCGGGCTCATCCTCATCGAAGTGGATTACACCAGCAGCAAGAAAGCCCTCATCGAGTCGCAGAAGTTCTCGCCGCACGAAATCGGGCTGGGCAAGCTGGTGGACCTGAAAAAAGAGAACTTCATCGGCAAGGCCGCGCTGGCCGAAGAGCAGCGGCGCGGCGGTCCGGAGCGGCAACTGGTGGGACTGAACCTCAACTGGCCCGACATCGAAGGGCTCTTCGACGCCGTGGGCCTGGCGCCGCAAATCGCCGCCACAGCTTCCCGGGTCCACGTGCCGGTGTACCGTGGCGGTTCGCAGGTGGGCCGGGCCACGTCCACCACGTGGTCGCCTACCTTGAAGAAGATGATCGCGCTGGCCAGCGTGGGCCGGCATCACGCCAAACCGGGCGCCGCGCTGGAAATGGAATTGACCGTGGAGGCCGTGCGCCACCGCGTCCGCGCCACGGTGGCCGAGCTGCCCTTCTTCAACCCCAGGCGCAAGACGGCCACGCCGGTCATTTGAGGTATTCTCTGTGGCCTCTGGGGCTCTGTGGCCTCTGTGCAATCCTCTGCGAGGTGAATAACGATGCGGAACAGAATTGCGATTGCGTTCTTGGCGGCCATTTGCCTGTGGCCTTCGTATGCCACGGCGCAGGCTGCACTCAAGCCGCGGGCGCGCGACCTAGGCGTGCCCTTTGAAGGCACGCCGGGGCCGCTCAACGCCATCACCGACGTGAAGGGCGTCGAGGTGGGCCACTCCACGATTATCCGCGGGGAAGGCAAGCAGGCCGTCCGCACCGGCGTCACCGCGGTGCTGCCGCGGGGCAAGGACTCCACCGACCTGGTCTTCGGCGGCTGGTTCTCGCTGAACGGCAACGGAGAAATGACCGGCACCACCTGGCTCGAAGAGGGCGGCTTCCTGGAGGGCCCGGTGATGATCACCAACACCAGCAGCGTGGGCGTGGTGCGCGACGCGGTGATCGCCTGGCAATTGCGCAAGAGCGGCCTGAGCCAGCCGTGGTCGCTCCCGGTGGTGGCCGAAACCTGGGACGGCTACCTGAACGACATCGGCGGCTTCCATGTGAAGCCGGAGCACGCGCATCAGGCCATCGAGAGCGCCCGCGGCGGAGCAGTGGTCGAAGGCAACGTCGGGGGCGGCGCCGGGATGGTCTGCCACGAGTTCAAGGGGGGCATCGGCACCGCGTCGCGCAAACTGAGCGAACGCCAGGGCGGCTACACCGTGGGCGTGCTGGTGCAGTGCAACTACGGCTCGCGGCGGCTGCTGCGCATCGCCGGCGCGCCGGTGGGGCAGGAGATTCCCGAAGGGGCGTTCCGCTCGGCCAACGACCCGGAGGCGGACGGCGACGTCGGCTCCATCATTATTGTGGTGGCCACCGACGCGCCGCTCATCCCGTACCAGTTGAAGCGCATCGCCCGCCGCGCAGCCATGGGCCTGGCGCGCAACGGCAGCATCGCCTCCAACGGCTCCGGCGATATCTTCGTCGCCTTCTCCACCGCCAATCCCGGCGCGGCCGGCGCGGAGAAACCGATCCACTTGAATTATCTGCCGAATGAAAAGATGACCCCGCTCTTCGAAGCTACCGTGATGGCCACGGAAGAAGCCATCATCAATGCGCTGGTGGCCGCGGAGACCATGACCGGTTACGAAGGCCACCAGGTGATCGCCCTGCCCCACGACAAGCTGCGCGGAGCCCTGCGCAAGTACAATCGTTTGGCCAAGTGATCGCCGAAGGCTTGCTTTTGTCTCTCGCTTCCAATAGAATCCTGATATGAAAACTATTGCGATTTCGATAGGGGAATCAGCCCTCCTGAAGCTCGACCGGCTGGCCGCAAGGACCAATGGGAAGCGTCTCAATCGCTCCGAGGTGATCCGCCGAGCGGTTGAGGAGTACATTTCCCGCCTCGAGGACCGGCGCAAGGAGGAGCAGGACGAGCAAGTGATCCGCCGGCACTACAAGAAGTTCAACCGCCAGGCGGCGGCCCTAATCCGCGAGCAGGCCAGGCTGTGAGGCGCGGCGAAATCCATCGAACCGCGGAGAAGCTGGCGGAGCGTGGCGGCAAAACCGGGTTCTACGTAATCGTGTCTCGCACGTCTTTGGCAGCGAATCCCCGTGTTTCCACGGTCGTTTGCGCGCCAATCTATGGCGAGGTCGCTGTGCTGAACACCGAAGTGATTATCGGGCCGGAGGACGGCATGCCCCGAGCCTGCGGCGTGCGGTGCGATTTCCTGACTCTGTTGTTCAAGCACAAGCTAACTCGTTTTGTGGCCACTCTCTCGTCGGGGAAAATGAGAGAACTCGACACCGCGCTGCGGTTCGCTCTAGACCTGCGGGAGGACGCTTTCCATTTCGACGTGTCCTGACCTTTACCGTGTGGCCGGTTTGAGAAACACCGGCTGGGTCCAGGCGTTGGAGCCGTTGGCGGATTCGACGCGGACGCGGACGTAGAGCTCGTCGCCCTTGAAGGTGTAGGAAGGCGTGAGCGAATCGTCGCGTTTGAGCACGGCGCCGTCTTTGCCGATGAAAAAGGTGCGGTAGCGCAACGGGTTGCGCGCGTCGCCTGCGGGCAGCTCCAGGCGCATCCCGGTGGCGTCGGCCTCGTAGCGCGTCAGGGTGACGCCGGTAGAGGCGTAGAAGTCGCCGCGGTCCAGCGCCTCCAGCAGGGCCTCGCGCGTCAATTCCGCAGCGCGCACCATGATCCACCCCCGCCCCGGGTTCACCCGCGCGCTGGAGAACTCTCCTTGAAAATGGTGCGCGTCGTCGGTGGCCAGCCCGTAGAGGACGCGGCCCCTCGAGAGCACTTGGTCCCACATTTCTTCGGTGGACGGCGTGGCGCCGCCGCCCCGGTTGTTCACGCCGGGGTGCGCATTCCACAGCTCGAAATGTCTCGACTCGGTCGCGGCGATCAGTTCCACGGCGCCCAGCGCCCACACGTAATTCGGGTGATTGATATGCGGGATGCCGCCCGCGGCGCGGATGGCCCGCGCATCCTTATTCAACGCGTCCACCTTGGTCGTCCCGCCTTGCGGCAGCACCGCTTCGCCCACGCCCACGCCGATGAGATGGACGGGCAGACCTTCGTGCCGGTCGGTGACCTCCACGCCGCCCAGCACCAGGAAGCGCCCCGGGACGGCCAAGAGCGCGTTCAGGCCATCCACCGGCGTCACCATGTCGTGGTCGCTGATCACCAGGAAGTGATAGCCGTGCTCTTTGTACCAGCGCACCACGGCGTCGGGTGAAGAGTCGCCGTCGCTATTGATCGTGTGCGTGTGGGTGTTGCCCTTGTACCACCGCCCCTGCGCCTCGCCCCCGGCCGAAAACAAAGAAATAGCCACAGAGGCGCAGAGTGCACAGAGAACCTGCCGGGCTCCCATTAAGCGTGGCGAATCCAGGTGCACCCTCCCCAGTGAACTCTGCGCCCTTTGCGCCGCTCCGCGTCCTCTGCGGTCAGGCTTTGGTTTCCCGCTCCAGGCGGGCCACGGCGCGGCCCAGGCCGGCGGACAGTTGCGCAATCTCCGCGGAGGAAATGGTGAAGGGCGGGGCGATCAGCGTGTGGTCGCCGCGGTCGCCGTCGGCGCAGCCGCGGATGGGGTAGGTGGCGATGCCCTCGGCGAAGGCCGCGTCGAAGAAGCGGTCGGCCACATTGGCCTCGGCGGGGAAGGGCTCGCGCGTGGCGCGGTCGCGTACGAATTCGATACCCAGCAGCAGGCCCAAGCCGCGCACGTCGCCGACGATGGGCGACTGCTTCAACGGCTCGAGCGCCGTCCTCAATTCGCGTCCCAGGGGCGTAACGCGCTCCAACAAGTCTTCCTTCTCCATGTAGTCGAGCACGGCGTTGGCCGCGGCCATGGCCACCGGTTGAGCTTGGTAAGTGAAGCCATGCTCGAACACGCCCGACCCGCTTTCGATGGCCTCCACCACGCGCGGCGCCACCACCACCGCACCCACGGCGGCGTAGCCGCTGGCAATTCCCTTCCCCACCAGGATCAGGTCCGGCTCGAGGCCCCAGTGCTGCACGGCAAAAGGCCTTCCGGTGCGGCCGATGCCAGTCATGATTTCATCGGCAATGACCAGGATGCCGTGCCGCCGGCAAATCTCCGCCAGCCGCTGCGCGTAGCCTTCGGGCGGCGCGGCCGCGCCCAGCGTGGCCCCGGAGACCGGCTCGAAGAGGAAAGCCATCACCGTGCGCGCGTCGGTGGCGCGCAGCAGCGCGTCGAGTTCATCGGCGCAGGCCACGTTGCACTCGGGGTAGGTCTTCCCCAGCGGGCAGCGGTAGCAGTAGCACGGCGGGATTTGCCCCCAGTCGTGCAACAGCGGGGCGTAGGCGCGGCGCCGGCGGACGTTGCCGCCCACGGAGAGCGCGCCGAGCGTGGCGCCGTGGTAGCTCTGCTGCCGCGAAACCACGCGGGCGCGTTGCGGCTCCCCGCGCTCGAGCCAATACTTGCGCGCGAGCTTCAGCGCCGTCTCTGTAGCTTCCGACCCGCCTGAGGTGAAGATGACACGCCCGCCCCGGTGGAAGTTCGGCGGCGCGAGTTCCAGCAGCCGTGCGGCCAATCGCCTGGCCTCCGCGGTGTGATACTCGCTGGTGTGCGCGAAGGCCAGCCGCGCGGCCTGTTCGCCCAGGGCGCGGGCCACGGATTCGACGCCGTGGCCGATGCTAACCACCGCGGCGCCGCCCACCGCGTCCAGAATGCGCCGCCCGTCGGACATCACCAGCCAGCAGCCTTCGCCGCGCACCGCCTCGGGATAGGCCTTGCGGAACCTCCGGGGAAAAATCGGTGAGGCGGGAGTGCGGCCCGTTTGGCTGGAGGATGCGGTCATGGTACCAGGCTCACGGCGGTGATTCTACCTGAAACCAACTCCCCCCGGTCCTTCATCTAAAAAGGGCGCCAGGCCGCAGAGTTGACGTGGGTCTGCGCAACGCCCTGGCGGTGGTTTTTTCAGCAAAGCCCCGGGAGTCGCGGCGGCGGCCGGCCTGGATCTTGTGTAAGTTGGAGTTTCGCGCGGGGGCAGGTTGGCCCCGGGAGTGCCCAGTCCGATGCGCTGGAAACAGGTCCTGACGATCCCCTGCCTTTTGGCGGGTATGGGTTTCTTTGCGGGCCGGGTCGTCGCCGGCCCGCAAGAGCGAAGCGAAGGGAGGCCTCCCGCCGCGCCCGGCCCCGCTCCCAGCGAACCCGCGTCCCGCCGCCAGGAAGTAGTGCGGACCGACCCTACGGGCGCCCCTTCCCCCGAGCGCATCCTTGACCAGCCCGCGCGTCACGGCGCCGGCTACGCCGTGGCCCGCATCCCGCTCTACCCTCTCATCGGTCTGGGGAAGGGCTTCGAGCGCGGCTTGCGCGCGGTGGAAGAGCATCACCTGATTGAGAAGCAGGCTTTCGCCGCCAAGTGGCTGGCCGAGCGCCATATGCAATTGCTCTTCGGCGGCCTGGGCACCGGCGCCGGCATGGCCGTGGGCATCAATTTCTTCGACAACCACCCCGAGGGGCGCTTCCGCTGGCAAGTGCCGCTGCGTATTTCCAACGCCAATTACCAGCAGTTCGAAACGGCCGTGAGTTACAGCTTCCTGCCGAAGCACCGCCTGTTCATCGAGGGCCGCGCCCGTTACCGCAACCGCCCCCAGGAAGACTTCTTCGGACTCGGGCCGTCTTCCGCGGTGGCCGGCCGCAGCAACTTCCAGCTCCAGGACCGCGGCATCGGCGGGGCCATCGGCAGCGAATTCGCTCCGGGCGCGCGCGTGGACTTCAGCTTCCGCTACGTCAACGCCAACGTCGGCCCCGGCCGCGACGCTGAATACGGCGACACGGCCGCCCTCTTTCCCGCGCTGCCCGGTCTGGCGCGCGGCTCGGCGCTGCTGCTGTATGGCGTCTCCGCGGTCTACCCGCGCCTCGACAACCCCCTCGACCCCCACCGCGGCCTGCGCCTGCGGGCGCGCTTCCTGCGCGCCGATTCGCGCAACGCCGATAACTTCAACTTCTATGACTATGGCGCCGCGGGCGATATCTACATCCCGCTGGGCGGCCCCCGCACCCTGGCCCTGCGCGGAATTGCCGACTTCCGCTCGCCGCGGAACGGCGGCGCTGTCCCTTTCTATGCCCTGCCGTTCCTCGGCGGCGGCTCCACCCTGCGCGGCTACCGCGAGTTCCGCTTCTACGACAACAACGCGCTGCTCTTCAACGCCGAGTACCGCTGGCGCGTGTGGAAATTGGCGGACCTGGTGGGGTTCTTCGACGCCGGCCAGGTGGCCCCTTCCCTGCCCGCCCTGGACGCGGACCGTTTCCGTCAGAGTTATGGCGGGGGCCTGCGCTTCCGCGGAGCCACGGGCGTGATGCTGCGCTTCGATGTGGGCCATTCGCGAGAAGGGACGCGGTACTACATCTCGTTTTCGCCCGAGTTTTGATCGCGCGTGAGGAGTGCGGAGTTGGGAGTGAGCGTGGAAAACTCGATAGCCGGCACACTGGCGCTGCGTCGGGCGTGCTTACTGGCGTTCGCCCTGGTTTGCGCGCTGGCTGGTTCCGCTGTCGAGGCGCAGAAGAAGAAGCTGCCGAAGGCGCTCGACGTGGACTTCGACATGAACCACATCCCCGAGCCCAGGGAGCGCCGCGACAGCCAGTACTACGACTTCTTCGACAGCTCCATCTTCGAACAGGTCCAGCAGGCCTTCGATCTGCCCCGTTATTTCCGCAAGAAGGCGTCGCTCAACGTCAACGCCTCGGACCAGGTGCCCGACTCGAGCTGGTTCACCAACCGCAATGGCCGGCGCTCCATGACCGCGGAGGAAATCGCCCGCGGGGCCCATACCGGCGCGGGGCCGGACACCTCCGGCCCGTGGACCATCGTCGGCCGCAAACCCTCGGGCATTTCCCCCGGCTTCCGCATCCGCGACGCCGCGGGCGTCACCTACTTCGTCAAGTTCGACCCCCAGCAGGTGCACGAGCTGGCCACCGGCGCGGAAGTGGTGGCCAACCAGCTCTATTACGCCGCCGGCTACAACACGCCGGAGACCTACATCGCCCGCCTGCGCCCGGAACAACTGGTGGTCGGCGAGGGCGCGCGTTTCATTGATGAGAACGGCATCGAGCGCCCGCTCACCGGGCAGGACGTGGCCCGCATCCTGGACCAGGTGCAGCGCCTGCCCGACGGCCGCCTGCGCGTCGTGGCCAAGAAGATGCTCGCCGGAGTGCCCAAGGGGCCCTTCCAGTTCGTAGGCGTCCGCCGGGACGACCCCAATGACTGGATCCCCCATGAGCACCGCCGCGACCTCCGCGGCCTGCGCGTGGTGGCCGCCTGGCTGCACGATAACGACGTCCGCGAGCGCAACACCCTGGACATGTACGTCACCGAAGGCGGCCGCAGCTTCCTCCGCCACTACCTGATAGACGCGGGCTCGGCCCTGGGGTCCGAGACGCTCTTCCCCAACACCGACCGCGTCGGCTTCGCGTACATCCTGGACTGGGGCGAAGTGGGCAAGGCCACGGCGGCCCTGGGCGCCTACCAGCCGTGGTGGCACGGGCGAACGCAGGTCGCCTTTCCGAGCATCGGCTACATCGAGTCGGGCCGGTTCGAGCCCCGGCGCTGGAAAGCCAACTTCCCCATCGTGGCCTTTGAGAATATGTCCACCGCGGACGGCTACTGGGCCGCCAAGATCGTGATGTCGTTCACTGACCCGCAGGTTCGCGCGGCCGTGGCCGCCGGTCAGTACAGTGACCCGCGCGCCGCCGAATACCTGGCGCAGGTGCTGATGGACCGGCGGGACCGCATCGGACGCTACTGGTATCGCCGCGCGGGGGCGCTCGATAATTTCCGCGCCGCCGCCGGGCCGGACGGAAGTGCCCTGGTGTTCGATGACCTGGCCGTCGATCGCGGCTTCGCCGAACCGGCCGAGCGGCGCTATCGTTACCGCCTCCTGGGCGTCCACCGCCATTGGCAGGATGTTGGACAGACCTCCAGGTCTGTCCCCCTGCACCCCGCCACGGTCGCTACGGGACAATCTGCGGCGGAGCTCCAGGTGGAGTTGCAGGTCCGCGACGCTGCCGAGTCCCGCTGGTCCCCGGCCGTTACCGTGTTCTTGCGCCCCGGCGCGAGCGGCCTGCAGGTGGCCGGCTGGCTCCGCTCCGCCGAATAAGCCCTGTAGGACAGACCTCCGGGTCTGTCCCCCTGCACCCCGCCACGGTCGCTACCGCACAATGTGCGGCGGAGCTCCAGGTGGAGTTGCAGGTCCGCAACGCCGCCGAGTCCCGCTGGTCCCCGTTACCGCCTGTCCTCTTTCGCCCGCCACGGCTGTTCCATCTGGACTTGGGGCGGCTCCCGCAGTACGCTCACGCCGGTATGGCCACCCTTTCCGCGGGCGCCTCGCGCTGGATCGGTGTCTTGTTTGCCGTGATCGGCCTGGGCATGCTCGGCGGCAGCTATTGGACGGCCCAGGAGCGCCTCGCCATTGTGCGCGAGTGGCCCGCCACCGAAGGTGAAGTCCTCTCCAGCGAAATCACCCGCCACCGTGGCGACGACTCCACCACCTACGGAGTCGAGATCGAGTTTCGGTACACGGTCGCGGGCCAAGAGCGGCGCGCGCCCGCCACGCGCGGCTTCACCACGTCGTCCTTCAGCTCGATGCAGAAGACCGTGGACCGCTTCCCGCCCGGCTCGCGCCACCCCATCAAGTACAATCCCGCCTCCCCCGGCGAAATCTACTTCAACGCCGGGTACACGCTGGAGTTCTTCGGCATCCCCGCCTTCCTCGCCGGCATGGGCTTGATCTTCACGTTGGTCGGCGGCGGCATCACTCTGGGCAAGCGTCACCCGTACGCCCCGGCTGCCGACCAGTGCCCCAACTGCCGCGCGCCCGCCCCGCCCGACAATCCCCAGTTCTGCCCCAAGTGCGGCGCCCAACTCCGCGAACCGTGACGCGCACGTTCTTCTCTGTGTCCTCCGCGCCTCTGCGTCCTCTGCGTTAGGTCTTTGGATGGAACCTCGCCGCAAGCCATCCATGTATAATCGCCCCTTCATGACCGGCCTCATCCCGCCCATTGCTTTCGAGATTTGCGTTGCGGCCGCGCTGGCGGCATCCCCAGCCGCCGGCCCGGCGTGGCCTTCCCCGGAAGCGCCGGCGCGGAAGCCCACGCCCACGGCCTTTTTTCTTCTGCCTCCCCGCGCGGAGCTGCCGCCTGCCCAGGCGTCTCCCGCACAGCAGCCTGGGCAGCCAAGGAAACCCGACCCCGCGCCTTCCGAACAGAAGCCCGGCGATGCGCAACAGCCCGGAGAAGCCCGGCAGCAGCAGCTGGCTCCGCCGCATCGTTTCTTCGACAAGAAGAACAACTGGCTCTTCGCCGGGGCCTTCATGGCGCGCTCCCTCGATTTCGCTTCCACGCTCAACATGCGCGCCCGCGGCCGCGACGAAATCCTGCTGACCAACGACATCGTGGACAACGAACCGGCCTTCGCCTTGGTCGAAATCGGCGGCGTCGCCCTGAACGTGGGCCTGGCCTACTGGCTGCACCGGAAAAACCACCACAAGCTCGAACGCTGGCTCAGCATCGTCCACATCAGCGTCACCACCTTCGGCGCCGGCCGCAACTACATGCTCGAGACCCGCCGCACCCTCCCCACGCCCCCGTAGGACAGGCTTCCAGCCGGTCCGCCCAAATCACGCCCTCCCGAAAACTCCGCCCGAAGGCCCGGATTCGCTTCCCGCGCAGGCGCCGAGCTGCGCAATACATCCACCGGACAGGCAAGAACGCCTGTCCAGCGGCTCGTCCGCGTGATAGATTTCCGCCGTTTCACAGGAGCTTGCCCTGAGCGGCCCGCCACAACCACAACTGGTCCGCGCTATCGGCCGCTGGACGCTGACCGCCCTGGTGCTCAACGGCATCATCGGCAGCGGCATCTTCGGCCTGCCGGACGACGTGGCGCGCTTCGTGGGCGGCGCGGCCCCATGGGCTTATCTGGCGGCCGCCGCGGGCATCGGCGTGATCATGGCCGTTTTCGCGGAGGTGGCATCCCAGTTCCGCGAGGCCGGCGGGCCGTATCTCTACGCGCGCGTGGCCTTCGGGCAATTCGCCGGGATTCAGATGGGCTGGTTCGCGTGGCTGGTGCGGCTCACCTCGGCGGCGGCCAACGCGGGGCTCTTCGTCGAGAGTCTGAGTTTCTTCTGGCCCGCGGCCATGTCCGCGTATCCCCGCGCGGCGATCCTGGCCGTGCTGATGGGCTCGCTCACCGTGGTTAACGTGCGCGGAGTGAGTGGCGGCGCGCTGACCAGCAACCTGATCATCACCGTGAAGCTGGCCACGCTGACCATATTCGTGGTGGCCGGGCTGGCGCTCACGCGCGAACCGGTGGCCGTCGCGCCGGTGGCGGCCACGCTGGACGACTGGTCGCAGGCCTTCCTTGCGCTCATCTTCGCCTACGGCGGCTTCGAAGCGGCCATGATGCCCATGAGCGAAGCCAAGGACCCGCGCCGCGACGCGCCCTTTGCGCTCTTTGCCGCGCTCACGGCTGTCACCGCCTTCTACCTGCTGATCCACCTGGTGTGCATGTGGACGGTGCCCCAGCTGGGCGCGAGCAGGCTGCCCCTGGCCGACGCGGCGCAAAACTTTTTCGGCCCTTCGGGGGCGGCGTTCATCGCCGCGGGCGCCATGGTTTCCACCTTCGGCTGGCTGGCCGCGCAAATCGTGAGCGCGCCGCGGCTGACCTATGCCTTCGCCGAGCAGCGCGACTTCCCCGCGGTGTTCGCGGCCGTGCACCCGCGCTTCCGCACCCCCTACATTTCGATCCTTGCCTGGGGAACGGTGGTGCTGGCGCTGGCCCTTTACGGCAGTTTTGTGTGGAACGCGATTCTGAGCGCGGTCGCGCGCCTGCTCACCTACGGCTACGTGTGCGCGGCGCTGCCCGTGCTGCGCCGGCAAACGCCGCAAGCCGACGCGCTGCGCCTGCCCGCGCATTGGGTGTTCGTCGCCGTGGGCCTGGCGTTCTGCCTGGCCTTCGTCTCGCGCATGAACGCGGAGCACGCCAAGATTGTCGCCGCCGTCGCCGCCCTGGCCTTCGCCAACTGGCTCTTCGTTCGCCGCCGCGCCGTGTAGGACAGACCTCCAGGTCTGTCCACTGGAAAACCGCCAATGCCTTCATTGCTAACTCACGCCGTTCCGACCGCGTCTTCGGCGGAATTGGCAGGGGACAGACCTGAGGTCTGACCTACCGAGCCGCCTCACGGGCCAATCTTGGGAGGGTGGACGGCGCGTTGCTGGCGAATGGCTTCGAAAATGGGGAGCTGCCAGGGCTGCAGCGTGGTCACGTAGGTATCGTCCGGGGAGAACTCCAAGTAGGGATGGTTGTCGGTGATGATGGGGCTGCCGGTGGCGAGGGCGCGCAGGCCCTCGGCGTCGAGGCCGTAGAGCCGTAACAGCGCTTCCCGGGTATCGAACTTCATTCGCGCCAGGTCTTCGCGCACGGTGGGAAGGCCCGCTCGAGCAGCGGGCGCCGCCAGCCGTGCGGCCAGCTCCGCCGGCGGCACGGCCACGGGCTCCATCGTGCCCACCAGCAGGCCGGTGCCGCGGATCACCCACAGCGTCGAGTGCGGGAAGACTTCGACGAACGTAGCCGTAATCATCTTCGCGTCCGCTTCGCTCATCAGGTGGAAGGGCAGCCACTGGCAGACCACCCCGCGCGGGGTGAGCCGCGCGCGCGCCGCGCGGTAATACTCGCGTGAATAGAAGTTGACCATGTGCGCGAACTTCGGCGGCATGGGCTCGCTGGTGATGACGTCGTATTGCCCGCGCGTGGCCTCGATGTAGTTGCGCCCGTCTTCCACGTGCATCCGCGTGCGCGGGTCGCGCATCACCTCGTGGTTGGCCGCGGAAAAGTACGGCGCCAGGTCGAAGACGTCCCGGCTGATGTCCACCACATCCAGGCCCGCGATGGGGTGGAGCGTGGCCGCCCCGGCGGTCTGCCCGGTGCCGAAGGCGATCACCAGCACGCGCTTGGGCTCGGGGTGCAGCAGCAGCGGCAGGTGCGCCATCATGGGCATGTAGTCGCTCGACCGCTGCACCGTGGCCGCGGCAAAGCCATTGATGAACAGGAAGCGCTCGTCGGTGGGCGCGTGGCGGAACACCGCGAAAGTCGCGTCGGTCGCCTCACGGTAGGCCAGCAGCTCGAAGCCCGCGCGCGGGTCGCGCATGGCCGGGTCGCCGAAGAGGTCCGGCCGCGTGTGCGCGCGGCCCATCCACGCCGCGGCCAGGGCCACGGCCGGCAGCGCCGCCAGCCACAGCAGCCTGCGCCGGGACGCAGCGGCCAGGCCCAGCCCCACGGCCACCGCCCCGTGCAGCACCGCCAGCGCGAGATAGGACTTGGCCACCCCGGCCAGCGGAATCAGCGCATAGCCCGCGGCCAGCGCCCCCGCGGCGGCGGCCAGCGTGTTCCACAGGTAGATGCCGCCCAGCTTGCCGCCCAGCCGCTCCATGTGTCGCCCCAGCACCTGCACGCACAGCGGGAACACCATGCCGCCGAGCAACGCGGGCACAAAGAGCAGCACAAAGAGCGTGGCCACCTTGCCCGCCAGCGGCGTCTGGTAGCCGAAGCGGAACACGAAGAACCCGTTGGTGGCGAACACGTTTCCCAGCGCGGGCATCTCCGCCAGCAGCGCGCCGGCAAAAAGCGCTTCCACCACGGCCAGCCACAGGAGCACTTGCTCCGCGCTGCCCGCCCCGCCGCGCGATTGCAGCCGCGCCACCAGCAGGCTGCCCAGCGCCAACGCCAGCAGGAGCACCGCCAGCACCAGCGTGAACGTCGAGATAGTGCTCCACATCGCATGCACCAGCGCGCGCGTCCACAGCACCTCGAGCGCCAGCAGCGTAAAGCCGCTCAGCACGGCCACAGCCACTACGATGCGCTCCCGCGCATCGAAGCCGGAGTCCGGGCCTGACTCAGGCCGAGGCAATTCTCTGCCTGCCTGCTCCGCGCCCCCTGTCGAACCCTGCGCCCCTGCGCTTTCACCTCTCTCGGGTTCGGCGCGCTTCCCATCCAGCCACCAGAACGCTGCGGCCAGCAGCAGGTTCGCGCCTATGGCGATGCCGTTAGTCGCCGCCAGCCCAAAACTGCCGAGGAACCAGAACCCGGTGAGCACGCACCCGGTGACCGCGCCCAGTGTGTTCATCCCGTAGAACAAGCCGAAGTCGCGCCCGAACTGATCCGGTGCGCGCGCGACGAACCGCATCAGCACCGGCAGCGTGCCGCCCATCAGCGTGCAGGGGATCAGCAGTACGCCGAACGAAAATGCCAGGCGCGCGGCCGGCAGCGCCCACGCGCGCCCTGCGGCCCATTCGTGCAGCGCGGGGTTCGCGGCCGCGAAGCCGCGGATCACCAGTGGCAGCGCCAGCGCGCACGCGGCAATGCCAAGCTCCAACCCCGCGTACAGCCGCAACGGCCGCGGTGTGCGGTCAGCGCGCCCGCCGAAGTACCGCGCCCCCAGCGCCAGCCCGGTCATGAACGCGGTGACCACCGCGCTCACCGCAAACGTGCTCGACCCCACCACCAGCGTCAGTTGCCGCGTCCACAGCACCTGGTAGATGAGCGACGCCGCCCCCGAAACAAGAAACAGCGCCAGCAGTGGCCCGCGATAGCGCATGATCGCGCACTACACTAGCCGAGCCGCCGCGCATCTCCAAGCGCCACCCTGGCGCGCCGTTGTCTCTGCGTGTTGTCTTTGCTGCACAACGAGAAGTCCCTCCTGTTCGCAAAAGAAGGCAAGTGATAATCTCTGGCGCGATGAACGGGAGATGGCTGCTCGGAGCAGTGTTGGCCGCGGCGTGCGCGCTGGCTTTAGGGTCGCGTCCGGCTCAACAACCCCCCGCGGGTGTGCATCTGGACCGCGATGTGTGGGTGCCCATGCGCGACGGCGTCCGCTTGCAGGCCGATGTGTGGCGCCCGCAACGTGACGGCCGGTTCCCCACCCTGGTGTACCGCACGCCCTACAACCGCAAGAGTACGCAAGAGGGCTACGGCATTTTTCGCAAGGCCGTCGAACGCGGGTACGCGGTGGTGATTCAGGACGTCCGCGGCCGCTACGGCAGCCACGGCGACTTCCTCCCTTACCAGCAGGAAGGCCGCGACGGCTTCGACACCATCGAGTGGGCCGCCCGGCAGCCCTGGTCGAATGGCGACGTGGGCACTTTCGGCCTCTCCTATCCCGGCGCCGTGCAATGGCTGGCGGCCATGGAGCGCCCTCCGCACCTGCGGGCCATGGTCCCGGCCATGACCTTCTCCACCCCCTCGAACTTCTTGTACTCCGGCGGCGTGTTCGACATGTCGTGGATCGGCTGGATCTGGAACAACATCGCGCCCGACGTCCGCGTGAAGAAGAACCTGCCCGGGCCGCGCACCGGCGGGGCCGCGCGCGCGGAGTACCGCCGCTTGCGCGAGAAGTTCCTCGGCCACCTCCCGCTCAATTCCCTTCCCGAGCTGCAAGAGGTGGCCCCCTGGTACTTCGAGTGGATGCGGCATCCCCCGGGGGACCCGTGGTGGGACTGGGCGGAGTTGCGCGGCAAGTACCAGCGCGTGGACGGCGTCGCCGTGCTCAATTTCTCGGGCTGGAACGACGAGGCCTACGGCCCCGAGGGCGCCACCACCAATTTCCGTGGCCTGATGGCCGCGCGGACAGGCCAGCGCGACCCGCGCGCCCGGCTGATCATGGGACCCTGGGTGCACGGCGTGCCTGGCCCCGACGACCGCGTGGCCGGCGAGCGCGACTTCGGCCCCGCCTCGGTGATTGACTACGACGCGATGGTGCTCGACTGGATGGACCGCTACGTCAAAGGCCTGCGCTGTGGCAGCGCGCCACTCAGCCACGCCAGCCTGACCTGCGGCGCGCCCGTGCGCTACTTTGTGATGAGCGCCAACTCCTGGCGCGTGTCCGCCGCCTGGCCCCTGGACGACACCTTCAAGACCACCTGGTATCTCACCGGAACATCCGCGGGGCAAAAGACCGGCGGGCTGGCCCCGCGGCCTCCGCGCGGGGGGCAGACCTCCAGCTTCCTCTCAGACCCCGCCAACCCGGTCCCGGACCCCTTTCCGCCCTACACCGGAGGGCACGATTACAGCGTGCTGGCCTCGCGCTCCGATGTGCTGGTGTTCGACTCCGAGCCGTTCGAGGCCGATACAGAAGTGACCGGCCCCATCAGCGCGGTGATTTATCTTTCTACGGACGCGCCCGACACCGACCTGTGGGTGCGCCTGCACGACGTCTCTCCTGACGGCAAGGCCCTCAACCTGATGAGCCCCGGCCTCGACGTGCTGCGCGCCAGCTACCGCAACGGCGGCCCGCAGCGCGAATTGCTCGAGCCGCGCAGGCCCTACGCCCTGCGCTTCGACAACCTCATGACCAGCAACCTCTTCCGCAAAGGCCACCGCCTGCGCGTGCAAGTCTCCGCCACCTTCTTTCCCAATTTCTCGCGTAACCTGCACACCGGCGAACTGGAGATGACCTCCTCGCAGATGCGCACCGCCCGCATCCGCATCCACCACGACCGCCGCCATCCCTCTCGCATCGTCTTCCCCATCGTGCCGCGCCGCTAGCGGAATGCAGGGCGGACCTCCAGGTCTGTCCTCCGCAGAATCCGCCAAGCCTGCCCCGCGCCAGTCCGTTGTAGAATCCGCCGTGCCGTCGCGTTGGCGACGTTGCTGATCAACGGGCATGGTGCGGGATAAGAAGACCTGCCCTGCTCTGAGGAGTGGCCATGTTTCTCAACTTCGCGTTTCTGCGGGAGCGCAGCCTGTGGAGTTCGCTGGGCCTGACCGTGGCCGTAGGCGCTGCCACGCTGGCGCTGGCCCGGCCGCTGCCGGCACAGGACCCCGCGCATCCGCTGGCGCCGCTCACGGAGCAGGAGCTTCAGTCCGCGGTGCAGACCTTGCAGCGCGAAGGCCGGCTCAGCGGCAACACGCGCCTCCACTACCTGGGGCTGCGCGAACCGCCCAAGGAAGCCATTCTTCAATGGCAGCCGCCCGCGCGCCTGCCGCGCGAAGCCTTCGCCGTTCTCTACGACTATGCGGCCAATCAGGCCGCCGAGGCCGTGTTGAATCTCGATAGCCGCACCCTGGCCTCCTGGAAAGCGCTCCCCGGCGTGCAACCGGCCCTGACCGTGGAAGACTTCCAACTGGGCGACAAGATTGTCCGCGCCGACCCGCGCTGGCTCGACGCCGTGCGCAAGCGCGGCATCACCGACCTCGACAACGTCGACGTCGGCAACGTCAGCTATCCCTACGCCGGACCGCGCGACCCTGCCGGCCACCGCCTGCAATTCGCCTCCCCGTTCTACAAGGGCGACGGCCACAACGGCTGGGCCCGCCCGCTGGAAGGCATCCGCGCCTGGGTGGACCTGACCGAGAAAAAGGTGTATCGCTTTGAAGATTCGGGTCCCGTCCCGCTGGCGCCCCCCGCGGAGATCGACCCCGCGTCCCTCGGGCCCGTGCGCGTAGGCCTGAAGCCCTTCGTCATCACCCAACCGGAAGGCCCCAGCTTCGCGCTGCGCGGCCACGAGGCCCGCTGGCAGAAGTGGCGCTTCCGCTGGGGCTACAACCCGCGCGAGGGCCTGGTGCTGCACCAGGTGGGCTACGAGGAGGACGGGCGGCTGCGCTCCGTGCTGTACCGCGCCTCGCTCTCCGAAATGGTCGTGCCTTACGCCGACCCCGATCCTTCCTGGTATGTGCGCAATTACTTCGACGTGGGCGAATACGGCGCCGGTGGCCGCATCGTGTCGCTCGAACCGCTGCGCGACGCGCCGCCCAACGCCACCTTTTTCGAGGTTCATCAGGCCGATCCCACCGGCGCCGTCAAGGCCGTGCCCCGCGCCGTGGCCCTCTACGAGCGGGACGGCGGCCTGCTGTGGCGGCACTACGACTCCGGCTCCAGAACGAACGCGGCGCGCCGGTCGCGCGAGCTGGTGCTCTCCAGCGTCCTCACCATCGGCAACTACGATTACGGCTTCAACTGGGTGTTCCGCCAGGATGGCTCGCTGGAAATGGAAATCCTGCTCACCGGCATCATGATGGTGAAGGGCGTGGCCGGCCATGCGGGCCATGACCCCTATGGCCACACCGTCGGACCCAACCTGCGCGCCATCCATCACCAGCACTTCATGAACTTCCGCCTGGACTTCGACGTGGACGGCACGGAGAACAGCGTGGGCGAATGGAACTCCGCGGCGGCGCCGCCCGGCCCGGGGAACCCCGTGGGCACGACGTTCACCATGCGCGAAACCAAGATGCTCAGCGAGCTGCACGCCCGCCGCAACATGGACCTGGGCGCCAACCGCAAGTGGCGCGTGTACAACCCGGGTGTCCGGAACCCCCTGGGCTCCTCCACCGGCTACCTGCTGCTGCCCGGCGAAAACTCTGTCTCCTACGCCGCCCCGGAGTCCCTGTTGCGCCGCCGCGCCGCGTTCCTCGGTTTCCACTTCTGGGTGACGCGCTTCACACCGGGCCAGAACTTCGCCGCCGGCGACTACCCCGCGCAAAGCCGCCGCGACACCGGTCTGGCCCTGTACAGCCGCGCCAACCGCAGCGTCGTCCATCACGACCTGGTGCTGTGGTACACCGTCGGCGTCACCCACCTGCCCCGCCCCGAAGAGTGGCCGGTCATGCCCGTCCACAAAGCCGGCTTCAAGCTCCTCCCCGCCGGCTTCTTCGCCCGCAACCCCGCCCTCGACGTGCCCAAATGAAGACAGCCACAGAGGCACAGAGAGCACAGAGGAACAAACAACAAAGGTGGCCCCGAAAAAACACGCGTGGAACGACGAGCGAAAGAGACATCACACGATGAGTCTCTTCACACCGTCCTTGAGCAGGCGCGAGTTGAAGTTGATCAACAGACCGACGCGCTTGCCGGCAATCTTCAAGTAGGTCAGGAGCTGTGCCTCGAAAATGGAGTCCATTCTCTCGACGCTCTTGATCCCCGCGATTACGGAATTCTCGACGAGGATATCAATCCGATTCTCACCGATCTGCCGTCCCTTGTAGAAAACGGGAACTACATGTGTTCTCTGTGCCTCTGTGGCTATTCTTTGGTTTTGTCTTCTCCTGGTTCGTCCAAGGTTGCCAGCAACGCCTTCCAGTCGAACCATCCATCCTTGCCTTTGATCCATTTCTCGAACCAGTGGAACTCGCTGACCATTTTCACCATCTGGTAGCGCGGCTCGGTGATGCCGTGGCCCATCCCGGGGTACACGATGTACTCGACGGGCACGCCCAGTTTCTTCAACGCCATGTGCAGCTCGTCGCTTTGCGGCTTGGGCACGCGCCGGTCGGCTTCGCCCACGTGGATCAGCGTCGGCGTTTTGGCGTTCTTGATGTACTTCAGCGGCGACACTTCCAGGTAGTGGTCCCAGTTCTCCCACGGCTTGCCCTTGAAGTAGAACTCGCGCGTGCCCTGGATGTCCGTCTGCGCGTACATGGAAATCCAGTTCACCGCGCCCGCGCCCGTGGAAATGGCCTTGAAGCGGTTCGAGTGCGTCAGCGTCCAGTTCGACCAGTGGCCGCCCGCGCTCCAGCCCATCATGCCCAGCTTGTCCGGGTCGGCCACGCCGCGGGCGATGAGCGCGTCCACGCCCAGCAGGATGTCGTCGAACGCCTGCCGGAAGTAATCCCCCGAGATTTGCATGCGGAACTTTTCGCCGTACTGGTCTGAGCCGCGATAGTTGGGACGGAGCACCACGTAGCCGTTGGCCGCGAAGATATGGATGTAACTGCCGTGGCTGCCGGAGAAGCTGTTCATGTCCGCCGCGGCCGGCCCGCCGTGGAGCTGCACGATCAACGGGTATTTCTTTCCGGCTTCATAGCCCACCGGCTTCATGAGGATGCCCTCGACCATTTGCCCGTCGCTCGATTTCCAGCGCACCGTTTCGTACTCGGCCAGGTGGAAGCCGCGCACCTGGGGGTTGGCATCGCTGACGCGGGCCCAGCGCGCGCGCTGGCCGATGGTCTCCGGCCGCGCCACGTAGTAGTCGTTCGGCTGCGTGGGGTCCTGGAACGTGAGCAGAAAGAGCCCGGTGTCGGAATCGTAGCGCCCGCCCACCACGCCGCGCTCGCGCGTCAACTGGGTGAGCTTCCCGTCGGCCACGCTCACTGCAAACTGGTGCTGGTCCACGCCGATGCCAATCGGCATGTAAATGGTGCGCGAATCCATGCTCCACGAAGGGCTGTCCGCGCTGTAGTCCCAGTCGCCCAGCAGTTTGCGCAGCGGCCCGCCGCTAATGGACCCGAGATACAGCTTGTCGTTGCGGCCTTGCGTGAATTCGTCGGGGGCGGTGAACGCGAACCATTTGCTGTCCGGCGAGATGCGTGGCACGCCCTCGCCTACCTTGTTGTTCGTCACGCGCCGCGCCGCGCCGCTGGCCAGGTTCAGCGCGTAAATCTCGGAATCCGGGTCGCTCAAATCGCGGTGGCGGTTGTTCGAATCGCTGCGGAACAGGATCCACGCCGAGTCGTCGGAAACATCGAACCCGGCCACCCCATAGGCCGTGCCGGTGGTCCAGCGCTTCTCGGACTTGTCCGCGATGCTGACGGACCACACGTGCGTGGAGGGCGCGGGCTGGTCCACGATGCGCACGTCAAACTTCTTCTCGCGCCGCTTCTGGTCGTCCTTGTCCTGCGAATCCTGTGCCAGGAAGAAGATGCGCGCGCTGTCCGGGCTCCACTGCCAGTTGCGGACGGGGGTGGCATGTTTGGTGAGCTGCGCGGGCGCGTCTTGCTTGGCTAAGTCCAGCAGCCAGAGCTGACGCTCCTCGGCCTTGCCGGCGCTAAAGGCCAGCCATTTGCCGTCGCGGCTGAAGGAGAATGCGTTGACGCCGTCCTTGGCGTCGCTCACTTTGCGCGCCTCGCCGCCGTCCGCCGGCATCACGTAAAGCTGCATACCGGGGCCTTCGCGGTCGGAGAGAAACGCGAAGGTCTTCGAGTCGCGCGACCACTGCGGCGCCGTCTCGTTCTTCTCCTTGGTGAACGTCATCTGCCGCGCCGCGCGCGACCCGTCCGCGGGCGCCACGAAAATGTCCGTGTAGTTCTTCCCCGCCTTCCACTGCGGGATGGACACCGTGTAGATCACCTGCTTCCCGTCCGGCGAAATCTGCCCCGCGCCTACGCCGCGCATCTCCATCACGTCCATGAACGTCATGACCCGCTTCGGCTGCGCCGCGAGCGGCCAGCTAAGCAGCAGCAGGATGCCCAGAAAGATGGCTTTGCGGTTCATCGTCGCACCTCGATTGGAAATCGACTTCAGCCTGGCGCAGTCTATGCAATGCCTCGAAACGAATCAATGGCTCCGTGCTTCTTTCTCTGTGTCCTCCAGGCCTCTGCGGCCTCTCTGACCTCTGCGTCAGGGTCTCGGACTTTGCCCTGGGAGCCAATGGCTGTAGACTGCGCGCTCGAACTCATCCTGGCGAGGCGCGCATGAAACAGTTGCGGCGATTTGTTTTTCTGAGTGCGGCGCTGGCTGTGGCGACGGCGGCTCCGGCGCAGGAACGGAAAGCCGAACGCGGCGCCGCGGTGCCGCTGCCCGTTCCCGCTTGGGGCTGCCGCCATGCCGACCTGATCGTTCGCGGCGCCATCTACACCGACGTGCGCGGCGCGGCCTCGCCGGCGATGGCCGTGCGCGACGGCAAGGTGGTGGCCGTAGGCACGAACCTGCAGATTACCCGCTGCGCCGGGCCACATTCGAAGGTCCTCACCCTCCCGCCGGGGCAGCCGATCATCCCCGGCCTGATTGACACCCACACCCACGCCCTCGACTGGGCCAAGGGCGTGCTCCGCAACGAGATTGATCTGGGCGCGCCGGCGGTGCGCAGCATTGCCGACGCCTCGCGGCTGGTGGCCGAACGCGCGGCCCGGGCGCGGCCGGGCCAGTGGATCCTCGGCTTCGGCTGGTCGGATTCGCGGCTGGCAGAGCAACGGTACATCCACCGCGCCGACCTGGACGCGGTTTCGCCGGACAATCCCGTTTACCTCGTCCACGTCAGCGGCCATCTGGCCGTGGCCAATTCCGCGGCGCTGCGCCTCGCGGGCATCGCCCGCGAAACGGCGGAGCCGGCGGGCGGCGTGATCGAGCGCGACGAGCGCGGCCAGCCCACCGGCATCCTCAAAGACAACGCCATGGCCTTGCTCGCCCGCCTCCTGCCGCGCGACCCCGCCGATCTCGCCGAACGCGCCGCCCGTTTGGTCTCCGACGAAGCGCTTCGCGCGGGGCTGACCACCATCCACGACTTCGGCCTGACGCCCGGCGACATGCGCGGCTACCAGGCAGCGCGCCAGTCCGGCGCATTGCGCCTGCGCGTCCACCTGGTGCCTAACGTGGAGAGCTACGCGGGGGCGGAAAGCCTGGTGGCGCGCGGCGTGGCCACCGGCTTCGGCGACGACCGCCTGAAACTCGGCGCCGCCAAACTCTTCGCCGACGGCGGCATGGCCGCGCGCACCGTGGCCATCTACCCGCCGCCGGTCGAGGGCGAGCCGGAGAACTTCGGCCTGCTGCTGTGGTCCAACCAGGAACTGCAGCGCACGCATAAGCTGCTGGCCGCGCACGGCTGGCAAATCGCCACCCACGCCATCGGCGACCGGGCCATTGATCAGGTGCTGGACTCCTACGCCGCGGTGACCGCAGAGCTCCACCCGCGCGACCCGCGCTTCCGCATCGTCCATTGCGGCATCTCCACCCCCGCGATTCAGAAGCGGCTCCGCGAGATGAACGTACTGGTGGATGGCAACCCGCCCTTCCTCTATTTCATCAGCAAGTGGTTCGAGCGGTACGGCGCGGAGCGCGCCCGCTGGTCGTATCCGGGCAAGTCGTACGTCGAAAACAGCATCATCGCCGGCGGCGGGTCGGACGTGGGGGTCACCCCGCTCACGCCGTGGTGGGGCATCTGGGCCGGCGTGGCGCGCCAGCGGCTGGGCGACGGAGTGGTGGTGGCTCCCGAGGAGCGCCTGACAGTGCGCGAAATCCTCACCTGGTACACGCGCAACGGCGCCTACATCGGCTTCGAGGAAAACACCAAAGGCACGCTCCAGCCCGGCCGGCTGGCGGACTTTATCGTCCTCGATCGCGACATTTTCTCCATGCCCGCGGGAGAACTGAAGGACGTGCAGGTGCTGAAGACCTTCGTCGCTGGCGAGCTGGTGTACGAAAAGAAAAAGGAGTAGCCAACGACCCACGGCGGGCCAGAGGATGCCCGGCCAGCTTCGGCGTTCCCTGCGGCTCTGCGGTATCCTTACCCTTCGCAAGAGGAGCGCCGCCCTGCCCATGGAGGAGTGATGAAAGCACGTATTGCTGTGGTCTTGTTGGTGGCCCTGTGTCTCGGCGCTGCGGCGCCGGCGCAGAAGCGGGCCATCACGTTTGAAGATTTGGCCGCGATGAGCCGCGTGGCCGAGGCGCAAATCTCGCCCGACGGCAAATGGGTGGCCTACAGCGTGGGCACGCCGGACCTGGAGGCCAACCGCATCCCGCGCAACCTGTGGCTGGCGGCCACGGACGGCAGCGAAGCACCGCGGCAACTCACCCGCAGCGGGCGCGACTCGCACCCGCGCTGGTCACCCGACGGCAAGCGCATCGCGTTCGTCTCCACGCGCGACGGCGCGCCGCAGATTTATCTCATCTCCGTCGAAGGCGGCGAGGCCACCAAGCTCACCGCCATTTCCACCGGCGCCAGCGAAGCCGTCTGGTCGCCCGACGGCAAGTGGATCGCCTTCGCCAGCGAAGTGTACGTGGACTGCAAAGACGACGCCTGCAACAGCCAGCGCGACGCCGAGCGCGCCGCCTCCAAAGTGCGGGCCCGCATCTACGAACGCCTGCTCTACCGCCACTGGGACGTGTGGAGCGAAGGCAAGCGCAGCCACGTTTTTCTCGTGCCCGCGGACGGGTCGGCCCCGGCGCGCGACTTGCTTCCGGGCGCGGAATACGACGTGCCCACGGTGCAGCGCGGCGGCCCGGCGCACTTCTCGTTCTCGCCGGACGGCCGCGAAATCGCCTTCAACGCCGTGGCCGAACCCAACGAAGCCTGGAGCACCAACGGGGACATCTTCACGGTGGCCGTAAGCGGCGGCGAGCCGCGCAAACTCACCACCAACACCGGCTTCGACGCCGGCCCGGTGTATTCGCCCGACGGGCAGTACATCGCCTACGTGTCGCAGGCGCGCGCGGGCTTCGAGGCCGACCGCTGGGTGCTGAAACTCTACGAGCGCGCCAGCGGCCGGCCCATCTCCGTCACCGAAGGCTTCGACCGCAGTGTCGCGTCCTTCGCCTGGGCCCCCGACAGCAAGAGCCTTTTCTTCGACGCCGAAGACCACGGGCGCAAGCTCATCTTCCGCGTGGCCGCCGCGGCCGGCGCCGAGCCCAAGGCCGTGATCAAGGACTCCTACGTCCACGAGTTCGCGCTCTCGAGCGACGGCCGCACGCTGGTCTTTTCCCGCTCCAGCCTGGCCGCGCCCGCGGAGCTTTTCCTCGCGTCGGCGGAAGGCGCGGGCGTCCGCCAGCTCACCCGGCACAACACCGAGCGTCTGGCGGCGCTGGACATGAACGCGGCTGAGCACTTCACCTTCTCCGGTGCGGGCGGCACGAAGATCCACGGCATGCTGGTGCGTCCGCCGGGCTTCGATGCATCCAAGAAATATCCGCTGCTTTACTTGATGCACGGAGGGCCGCAGACCATGGTGGGCGACTCGTGGGGCTACCGCTGGAACCCGCAGGTGATGGCCGCGCCGGGCTACGTGGTGGTGTGGGTGAACCGCCGCGGCTCCACCGGCTTCGGACAAAAGTTCACCGACGAAGTCACCGCCGACTGGGGCGGCCGCGCCTACCAGGACTTGATGCGCGGCGTGGACTACATCCTGGAGAAGTATCCCTTCGTGGACGGCGCGCGCATGGCCGCGGCGGGCGGCAGCTACGGCGGCTACATGGCCGCGTGGGTCGGCGCGCAGTCCAAGGGCCGCTTCAAGGCCATCATCGCGCACGCCGCGGTGTACGACCTCGAGAGCATGTACGGCGCCACCGAAGAGCTGTGGTTCCCCGAGTGGGAGTTCAAGGGCGTGCCCTGGCAGAACCGCGACGAGTACGAGAAGTGGTCGCCGCACCGCTTCGCCGCGGCCTACGGCAAGTACAAGACACCCATGCTGGTCATCCACGGCGAACAGGACTACCGCGTCCCGTACACCCAGGGGCTGGAGTTGTTCACCGCGTTGCAACGCCAGGGCGTGCCCTCGAAGCTGCTGCTCTTCCCCGACGAAGGCCACTGGATCAACCGCCCGCAGAACAGCCGGCTCTGGTACCGCGAATTCCTCGCCTGGCTGGGGAAGTACTTGCGATAACGGACAGTTACAAATTGGAGAGCCTTATTAGCAACGCGAAGGAAAACTGGCTCACGACGCCGCGAATAGACGGGGTTGATTGGATTGTGAACGGCGCCAATGGCTCGGCATTTGCGCGATTCGGTCGGAGGGTTTCGGCTGGTAGACAGGGCGTCCTAACGGACGACGCCTTAGGGCGCCTTTCGAAGCGAGCAGGATTCTCTCACGCGCGATTCGCAAGTAGTCGGCATAAAGATTAGCACCAGCTGCGCGTCGTTTGTTTAGTATCGCAGCGCAAGCAGAGCTACCCACTCCCAGGTAGGGGTCGACGATCAAGTCGCCTGCGTTTGTCAGCGCTAGAACCAGGCGCTCCACCAATTCTATAGGAAACTGGCAGGGGTGGATTGTCTTTTCCACGTGGTTGTGCTTGACGTTCGGGATCACCCAAACGTCGCCTGGGTTTTTACCCAAAGGATTGCACGAGAACTGACCAGCCTTTTCGCCTTTGAAGTACTTCTTACCGGGATATTTTTGAGGGACGCGAATCGCATCAAGATTAAAGACGTAACGGTCGCTCTTCGTGAACCATAAGATGGTCTCATACCGGCCGGAGAGCCTGTTCTTGCAGTGTAGGCCATGTTCAAAGTACCAGACTATGCGGTTTCTAAGCTTTAAGCCGAGCCGCTTACAGATCCTGTAGATGTAGACATCCAAAGGAAAAACTTCTCCATCTTGACTGATGTGGTTGCCTACCTGCCAACATAGGCTTCCATCATGAGCCAGGATTCGAGCGCATTCTTGCAGGGTGTCCCGCTGTTGTTTCAGGTACTCGCCAAAACGCAAGCGCTTTTCGTACCGCTTTCCCAGATTATAGGGCGGAGAAGTAATGATCAAACTAGCGGCGCGATTCTCGATTTGCCTAAGTAAGTCAAGACGGTCACCATGAAAGACGGTTGCGTCGGCATCCGCGCTGTACAAATCCGCGACCCGCATTTTGCGGTTTCTCATGGCGAAGAATAAGCGAAGACCGGGGCTTTTGTCAAGCCCCCCTAAGGCACTATCCCGACGAGAACCAACGGCACCGCCGGCACCCCGCGCCCCTGCCGTGCCACATCCCCGCAGGCGCGGCGGCCCGCGGCCACGTGGTCGAGTCGCGCGAATCCGGCCGGTTGCAAACCCCGGCGCTGCTCACCCTGGCGCTGGACGAGGTGGAGGTGGGCGGCTCCTGGTATGACGTGGAGACCGCCGTCACCGGACGCCGCGGCCCCTCGCACAAGAAGCGCAACTGGCTCTTCATCGGCGGCGGCGCGGTGGGAGGCGCGCTGCTGGGCGGCATAATCGGCGGCGGCAAGGGCGCGGCCATCGGCGCAGGAGTCGGCGCCGGCGGCGGCACCGCCGCGGCAGCCGCCACCGGCAAGAAGGAGATTCGCCTGCCGGCGGAAACGCCGCTGACGTTCCGGCTGACGGACGCGGTCACCGTGGAGGTCCCGGTGAAGCAGGCGGAGAACCGGTAGGTGATTCGTGACTCGTGATTCGTGACTCAGGCAACAAAGCACACGAGGCACAAGGGGACCAGCGAGAGCTGGCCCCCTCACACTTATGGTTCGGTCGAAGTCTCGCCGGCGGAGACAGGGGTTTCCTTGGATTCGGGCTGCGCGGGCTCTTCGGTGGCGGCGGGCTCCTCCGTCTGTGCCGCTTCAGTCACGGGAGGCGCCGGCGAGTCTGGCGGCGGTTCGACTGCGGCGAGCGCCGGCGCGGCCGGTTCATTCGCCGGGGGCGTCGGAGCCGGAGCGGGAGCCGCAGCCTCCTCCTGTGCCTGCGCGAGGCGCTTGGCCAGCGCCGAGGCGAACAACTCGATGAGCGTGCGCGCGGCGGCGCCGTCGGCGTCCTTGTCGGGGTTGTACGCGGTGATTTCGACGGCGGCAAGGCGCTCCTGGACCAGGAACACGTCGAGCGCTTCGCGAATTTGCGCCAGGGGCAGGCCGCCGGGCTGGCCGAAGTCGCTGGCGGGCATGTCGTCGCTGGAGATGCAGTCCACGTCGAAGTGCAGCACGAGTTGCTTCGGTCCGGTGAGGATGCGGTGGACGGCGGCGCGGGCGGCGGCCTGCGCGCCTTGCCGCGCGATGGCGTCCGCGGGGTAGCGCTGCATGGGCGAGCGCGCCAGGAATTGCTCCTCGCCGGGGTCCAGCCGCTGCACTCCGAAAAGGGCTATGTCCGGCTCGCGCACCAGCGGCGGTTCGCTGGTGAAGCGGATCAGCTCGGGCGCACCGCGGCCGGCAATGTGGGCCACCACCATGCCGTCGAAGCAGCCGGAAGGAGTAGTTGCGGGGGTGTTGAGGTCGGCGTCGCCGTCGCAGTACATCAGCGCCACGTGCGGAAAGTAGCGCTTCACGCCGGCGATGGTGGCCAGCGCGATGGTGCAGTCGCCGCCGAGGATCAGCGGCAGCGCGCCGCTCTTCACAGCCTGCTCCACCACCGGCTTCAACGCATGGAGCGCGGCCACCGTGGGGCCGATGTTGCGCGCGCGCGGGCTGGCCTCGTCCACCTGATAGGTGAAGACGGGCGTGTCCCCCAGGTCGGTCACGTCGAAGCCCGCGGCCTGCAATGCTCCCACCAGGCCCGCAGCCCGCAGGGCCGCCGGCGCGCGCTCGCAGCCGGGGTTGTGCGACCCGGCGCTGCTGGGCGCGCCAATCAAGGCAATCCGTTTCGGTTGACGCACGACCTTGAAAGCCACGTCCTCTCCTGTCGGGGCGGCTCTTTAGACCCGCCCGGCCCGTTACGTGCGCGATATGGGCATTGGCAGCAGGCCGGTCTAAAGACCGGCCCCTACCTGCCCCACGCCGGCCAAAACAAAAGGCGGCCCACCGGGCCGCCCTTGCAGCAAAGCGCTCTATCGCGCTGGTTGCTCTGTTCCCGGATCTACCTCGTCCACAGAACCACAGCCGGCTGGAAGCCGGCGGTACGAAAATGGCGCAAAGGCCGGCGGAACGAAACCACAAGCCAGCGATACGCCGGCTCACTTCGCCACGGACACCAGCTCCGCGGGCAGGCTGAAGCGCACGTCCTCGCGGATCAACTCCAGGTCGCGATGGTTCGAGTAGCCCAACGCCGTCAGCCGGTCGCTCACTTGCTCCACCAGAATCTCCGGCGCCGAGGCGCCCGCGGTCAGGCCCACGGCCTGGACGCCGTCCAGCCACTCGGGGCGGATGTCGTTGGCGTCTTCGATCAAGTGGGCCCTCACGCCGAGGCGGCTCGAGACTTCCACCAGCCGGTTCGAGTTCGAGCTGTTGGCCGAGCCTACTACCAGCACCAGTTGCACCTCGCGGGCCATGGCCTCGACGGCCTCCTGGCGGTTCTGCGTGGCGTAGCAGATGTCGTCCGAGGCCGGGCCGGTGATCCTGGGGAATCGCTCGCGCAAGCGCGCCACGATTTCCTGCGTATCGTAGAGGCTCAGGGTGGTCTGCGTGAGGAAAGCCAGCTTGTCGGGATTGGGCACGGCGAGCTGGTCCACCTCTTCCACGCTCTCGACCACGAAGGTGCTCTCCGGGGCCTCGCCGGAGGTGCCGATGATCTCCTGATGGTCGCGGTGGCCCACCAGGATGATGGTGCGCCCTTCGCGGGCGAACTTCACGGCCTCGAGATGCACCTTGGTCACCAGCGGGCAGGTGGCGTCAATCACCTTGAGTTTGCGGCCGGCAGCCTCCAGACGCACCGAAGGCGGCACGCCGTGCGCGCTGAACACCAGCACGGCCCCGGCCGGCACTTCGCTGATGCTCTCGACGAAAATGGCCCCGCGCTGGCGCAACTGGTCCACCACGTAACGGTTGTGGACAATCTCATGATGGACGTACACCGGCGCGCCGTAGGCCTCCAGCGTCAGCTCGACAATTTCCACCGCGCGCACTACACCGGCGCAGAATCCGCGCGGGCGCACGCGCACCAGCGTCCTGCCGTCCGGTCTGGCGTTCTGTATCTGGACCACGCGCCCCTCGAAGCACTTATCATACAAGGAATCAGCCCGATGCGCCAATGTAGGACAGACCTCCAGGTCTGTCCAGTGCTCATCTGCCGGCCAACTGAATAAGTCACGCCCGTCCGCCTGGCCGCGGTTGTAGCCATCGGTACGCCTTTGGCAGATTGGCAGCGGACAGACCTGGAGGTCTGTCCTACATTGCGCTGTGCTATCCTCCTCCCCTTTCGGGAGGAGCCATGAAACTGGCGGGCAAGGTGGCGATAGTCACCGGAGCGGGACGCGGGATCGGGCGGGCGATTGCGCGGCGGCTTGGGGCGGAGGGCGCAGCCGTAGTTGCGTCCGCGCGGTCTGCGGGCGAAGTGGAAGCCGTCGCAGGGGAGATTCAGCAAGGAGGCGGCAAAGCGGTGGCGGTTGCCGCGGACGTAGCGCGCGAGGCCGATTGCGACCGCATCGTGGGCACGGCGCGCGGCAAGTTCGGCGGCGTCCACATCCTGGTGAACAACGCGGGCATCTTCGGCCCGGTGAAGCCCGCGGAAGAAATCACGCCCGCGGAATGGGATCAGGCCCTGGCCATCAACCTGCGCGGGCCGTTCCTGCTGGCGCGGCTGGTGCTGCCGGAGATGTACGCGCGCAAGTCGGGCGTCATCCTCAACATCTCGAGCATTGCCGCGAAAATGGCCTACGCCTGGGAAGCGCCCTATGCCGCGTCCAAGGCCGGCCTGCTGGGCCTGACGCGCTGCCTGGCCGCGGAAGGCGCGCGCAAAGGCGTCCGCGTCAACGCGCTCTGCCCGGGGCCGGTGTTCGAAACCAAAATGTCGAAGGACTTGGGCGCGGAGCTTTCGCGCAAGATGAATCTCGACCCGAACAAACAGGTGGAGGACTTCGCCAACACCGTCCTGCAAGGCCGCGGCCAGAGCGCCGATGAAATCGCCGCCGCCGCGCTCTTCCTGGTCTCGAGCGATGCCAGCGTGATTACCGCGCAGTCTGTGAACGCAGACGGCGGGGTGGCGTATTACTGACGCCTCGCCGCGTGTGATAGAATCCGGGAATGCCTCGGGAATCCATGCGCGTCTTCCTTAGTTACGACGCCCGAGACCGGGAATACGCCGCGAAGCTCGCCGAATCCCTTTCGCGGGAGGGCTTCGACGTCTGGTATGCCCATGCCCAACTGTACCCCGGGGACAACTGGCCCCTAAAGACCGGCAAGGCCCTCGAGGAAGCGGACGCTCTGGTGGTGCTGCTGTCTCCAGAAGCGATGAAATCAGCGAATGTGCAGGCGGAAGTTGATTACGCGCTGGTTAACGAGAGCTTCCAATGGAGACTGGTGCCGGTCCTGCTGCGGCCCACGCGAGGAATCCCCTGGATCCTGGAGAAACTGGGGATCATCCGCGCAGGAAAAAACATCCACGAGACAGCCCGACAGGTTGGCCAAGCTCTCCGTCAAGCCGCGGTGGTGAAGGCCTAAAGTGGCTCTGCGCCACGCACCCAAGAAGATCTTTGTCTCCCACTCCAACCGCGACCGACGTTTCGTGCGCCGTCTAGTGCACCTGCTACGGTCACAGAACTTGCGCGTCTGGTACAGCACTCACCACCTTCGCGGGGCCGATCAGTGGATTCAAGAAATCGGGCGCGGCCTGGCTTCCTGCGACTGGTTCTTGGTGGTCCTCTCGCCCCATGCAGTCAAGTCCATGTGGGTGCAGCGCGAAGTCGGCTACGCACTGCGACAGAAGCGGTTCGAGAGCCGTATCGTTCCGGTGCTATACCGGGCGTGCAAGCTCTCTTCTCTCGGCTGGCCCTTGAGCGGGTATCAAGTCGTTGATTTTCGGGGCGGTTTCGACAAAGGATGCTCAGCCTTACTCGAGATTTGGCGGATGCCCTCACCCACCAGAAAGCGACGCCGGTGATTACCGCGCAGTCTGTGAACGCAGACGGCGGGGTGGCGTACTACTGAGGCGGCCGCGCAACAGCGCTTCCGCGCGGACGTAGGCGCGGTCATACACGAGCCGCGCCAGGTTCAGCAGGAGCACCACCACAGCGAACGCACCGAGGACTGCCGCCATGAGGATCACCGCAGCCAGCAACTCGCGCACGAAAAAGAGTTGCAGCGCCAGCACCGCTGCCGAGAGGAAAACCACCAACTTGCGGACCGGGGTTCCCAATTGTGCCTTCTCCTTCCACCCGGTTCGTTAGATGCACATCGCCTACCAATGGCCGCTTCGCTCGAGGGATTGCAACCTGTTGACTAGCAATAGCCTATAGGGCCAAGGGCAACGAAAAAGGGAAGCTGCTGGGGCAATTTGGGAAGGGCTTTGCAGTCCTATGACGGAAGCACCACAACTTACAGCGCGAGCTTCTTCACCAGGCCGCTGCGCACCAGCCAGGCCAGCGTCTCGATGAAGAAGTTGCGGGAGTAGTGCTCGTGCTTCGCAGCGGGCCAGTCGCGCATCGAGGCGTGACGCGCCAGCGCGGGCAGCTCATCTTCGAAAAACGCGAAGCGCGGCGGGCGGTGCGTCAGCCAGCGGATGTACTCGAAGACGCCGCGCACCAGGCTGCTTTGCTGCCGCACCAGTCGGCGATGCGCCGCGCCGCCGATGGGTTTGACCCACGCGAACACCAGACACTCCGGCGGGCGCGGCGCCAGGAACTCCCAGCCCTTCTCCTCCAGCAGGTAGCCCACGAAGAAGCCGCACCGCCCGCCGCCGCGCTGCTCCGCGGGGCTCACGAACCAGCAGCCGCGCAACGCCCCGCGGGTCTGCGCCCGCGGGCGGTAACCGCGCAGGTACGCCTCGGCCAGCGGCGCGATCCAGTCAATCTCCGGGAGAGCCGGAAAAGCCTTCACCGCACAGGACGCACAGAGCGCAGAGAGACGTTGTTTCTTCCCCACCACCGATGTTTTGGAATGCAAAAAGTCCCCTCTGCGGTTCCTGCAGTCTTTTGCGCTCTGCGGTGAAGGCCCTGGTCTTACCGGCCTTCGAAGGGGTAGCGGTCGCCGGCCAGCACGGCGGCAGTGACGCGCCGGCGCAGACCCACGGTGTCCACCGCGTCGCGCTTCGAGAAACGCTTCAGCACGGAGAGCTGCGTGCGCAACGCGTCGCCCTGCACCGTGGCGGCCAGCGCCGTGCGGGCGTTTTTCTCGACGCGGTCGGCGGCGTCGTAGATGAACACCCGCGCGGTGTCGGTCATAGCGGCGCAGGCGGCTTCCCCGCGCGCGACGATGGCCTTCTGCGTCCGCCGCAGCGCGGACTCCATGGCGTAGGCCTCCATCACAATGTTGGCTAGGGCGCCGAGAATCTCCTGCTGGTCCTTCAGCGCCTCGCGGAACTTCTGCACCGCGGCCCCCGCGGCCAGGAGAAACGTCTTCTTGGCGTCCTCGACGGCGCGCTCTTCGTGGCCGAACGTCCCCTTGGGCTCCGATTGCAGGAACGAGGGCGTGAGCACTTCGGCGGCCAGCTTGGCGCCCGCGCTCATCAGCGGGAGCGTGCCCTTCATGGCGCGCTTGGTGAGCATATCCAGGATGAGCAGGCGGTTGATTTCGTTGGTGCCCTCGAAGATGCGGTTGATGCGGCTGTCGCGGTAGGCGCGGGCCACGGGGTACTCTTCGTGGAAGCCGTAGCCGCCGTAGATTTGCACGGCCTCGTCGGCCACGAAGTCCAGCATCTCGCTGCCGTACACCTTGCTGATGGAGCTTTCGATGGCGTACTCCTCGAGCACTTTCATCAGCTCCTGGGTCTTGTCCGCGCCGGAGTCGGCCGCCGCCACGGCCCCTTCAATCATCCCCGCCGAGCGGTAAATCATGGACTCCACGGCGAAAATCAAAACGGCCATCTGCCCCAGCTTCTCCCCCACCAGCCCAAACTCGGCGATGGACTTGCCGAAGGCCTTCCGCTCTCTCGCGTACTTCGAGGAGACTTCCAGGATTCTCTTCGCGCCGCCCAGGCAATAGGCGCCCAGGTTGAAGCGCCCGGCATTGAGCGTATTGACGGCTACTTTGAACCCGCCGCCGATTTCGTACAGCAGGTTCTCCTTGGGCACCGGGCAGTTGTCCATGAAAATGGGCGTGGTGGAGCTGCCCTTGATGCCCATCTTTTTTTCTTCGCCGCCGGCCTTGAAGCCGGGATACGTTTTCTCGACGATGAAGCAGGAGAACTTCTCGCCGTCCACCTTGGCGAAAACGATGAACACGTCGGCGAAGCCGCCGTTGGTGATCCACATCTTCTGCCCGTTGAGGATCCAGCTCTTGCCGTCAGGGGAGAGCTTGGCCGTGGTCAGCGCGTTCTGCGCGTCCGAGCCGGCCTGCGGCTCGGAGAGGCAGTAGCAGGAGAGCAACTCGCCGGTGGCGATCTTCGGCAGGTACTTTTTCTTCTGCTCTTCGGTGCCAAAGTACACGATGGGGATGGTGCCGATGCCGGAGTGCCCGCCGTGCGACACAGCGAAACCCGCGTACACCGCCAGCTTCTCCGCCAGCAGCGTGCTCGACACTTTGTCGAGCCCCGTGCCGCCGTACGCCTCCGGTACTCCTCCGCCCAGCAGCCCCAGCTCCCCCGCCTTCTTCAGCAGCGAAGGCATCAACCCCGGCTTCTTCTCCTCCAGGTCGTGCGCGTGCGGCGCCACTTCGTTGGTCACGAACTCTTCGGCCGTCTGCCCGATCAGCTTCTGATCGTCGGTCAGGTCCGCGGGGGTGAAGATGTCTTCCGGCTTGCAGGTCTCGAGCAGAAACGCGCCGCCCTTAGTGACGGGGCGCGCGGCGGCAGCGGTAGCCATAATTCATCCTTTCGGCAACGAGAACAGTATTGTAGCGGCATCGGGCAGAAAAGAGAAAAGAGAAAAGGGCCCGAGCACAGCGCTCAGGCATGGTAATATGCGATGATTGCGTGAAGCGAGGCCGGCGTTGACCAAGATTGAAGCCATCGAAAGCCAAGTCAAGGGGCTCACCCCCGAAGAGCTCACGCAGTTCCGCGAGTGGTTCGCCCAATTTGATGGGGAGCTATGGGACCGGCAGTTCGAATCCGATGCGCAGGCGGGTAAGCTGGACCGCGCAGCCCACAGAGCTATGCAGGATCATCGCGCTGGGAAATCCACAGAACTTTGAAACACTATGCGGCACCGGCGTTCTGGACCTGCTACCGGGCGCTCCCAGTATCCGTCCGTGAGCTCGCGGACAAGGCCTTCGAGTTGTTGAAGGCCGACCCGAACCACCCTTCCCTCCGATTGAAAAAGGCAGGCAGATTCTGGTCCGCAAGGGTGGGCCTTCACTATCGAGTTCTAGGCCTCGAAGCCGAAGACGGACTCTTGTGGTTTTGGATAGGCACTCATGCCGAGTACGATCGCCTGATTGGATCGTGAGGATCTTCCTCCCCCAAGGCAAAAGGCGGGTCTGCACCGACACCAATTTTTCTCTTGACAGATTTCATTGTCGGTGATACAAAACCACCCGGCATGGGTCTCGCGGCGATGCAAACGGTGCAAGAACCGGGGCGGGCCGGGGTGCTGCTGGACCCGGTGCGGATGCGGCTGCTCGAGCACTTGGGCGAGCCGGATTCGGCGGCGGGGCTGGCGCGGCGGCTGGGGATGCCGCGGCAGAAGATCAACTACCACCTGCGAGCCCTTGAAAAGGAAGGGTTTGTCGAGCTGGTGGAGGAACGCCGCAAGGGCAATTGCACGGAACGGGTGGTGCGGGCCACGGCTCGATCCTTCGTCATTGACCCGGCTGTGCTGGGCAAGCTGGGCGCCGACCCCGGCCAATTCCAAGACCGCTTCTCGGCGGCGTATCTGGTGGCCGTGGCCGCCAAGACCATACGGGACGTGGCCGGCCTGCGCACCCGTGCCGAAAAAGCCGGGAAGCGCCTGGCCACTTTCACCCTGCAAACCGAAGTACGTTTCGCCACCGCCGCGGATCGCGCAGGCTTTGTCGAGGAATTGACGGCGGAAGTGGCGCGCCTTGCCGCCAAGTACCACGACGAGCAGGCCACCGGAGGGCGGCGCTTCCAGTTCGTCCTGGGCGGCTACCCGGCGGTGAAGGAAGCAAGCGGAACGCAGAACGCAGAACTCAGAACGCAGAACAAAGACTAACGCAGAGGTCGCAGAGGCACAGAGGACACGGAGAAGAACGCAGAACGCAGAACTCAGAAGGCAGAAGTCATAAAAAAGGAGCGAGACATGCCAGTGAAAAAGGAACCATCGGGACGGCGGTCGGTGCAGGTAGAGGTGGAACTCCCCGGCACGCCGGAGCAAATCTGGCAGGCCATCGCCACCGGGGCGGGAATAAGTTCGTGGTTCTGTCCGACGCAGGTGGAAGAGCGCGTGGGCGGGAAGGTGGTCAACGAGATCATGCCGGGGATGGAGTCGGTGGCGACCATCTCGGTCTGGGATCCGCCGAGGCGCCTGGCGGCGGAAGACGCGGGGTGGGCCCCGGGCATGCCGCCGATAGCGACCGAGTGGACGGTGGAAGCGCGCGAGGGGGGCAAGTGCCTGGTGCGCGTGGTACACAGCCTGTTTGCCAGCACCGACGATTGGGACAATCAGCTCCAAGGCACGGAAACGGGCTGGCCGTCCTTCTTCCGCATCCTGCGGATTTACCTGACGCACTATCGGGGCCAGCTTTGCTCCCAGGTTCATTGCGTCGCCAACTTTGCAGGCCCCGAGACGGACGCCTGGAAAAAGCTCGCCGATGCGCTGGGGATTGCCGCAGCCCGCGAGGGCCAGCGAATCGCCGCGCCGACCGGGCCCCCGGCGTTCTCCGGGGTGGTGGAAAAAGTGGACGCGGCAAACAAGCAGCATATTGTTCTGCTGCGGTTGGAGCAGCCGGCCCCCGGCGTTGTTTCCGTCGGCTCGTTTAATTGCGGCGGCATGGTGATGGCCTGCGTAAGTTTCTACTTGTATGGTGAGGGCGCGGCTCCGGTGGCGAAGCGCGAAGCACCGCTCTGGCAGGCGTGGCTCGGCAAGCTTTTCCCGCAGGCCGAAGCCGCCGCCCCCGGCGCGTAGGGACCGGCCCTTCGACCGGCCCGCTGTTGCGGTTGTCGCGCACGGCAAAATGGAATGAAAAGGGCCGGTCCGAAGACCCGCCCCTACATTCCCGACCCATGAGAGCGGGCGACTCGTCAGGCCGCCCCTATATGCTGAAAGGCGGAACCATGAATGCGCCGGCACAAACGCGCACCATTGATCGTGCCATCGAGATTGCCGCCCCAGTGGATGCGGTGTGGAAGGCCTTGGTGGATGCGGAAGAGCTGACGCGCTGGTTCCCGCTCGAAGCCGGCGAGAACCCCGACGGCACGGTGTGGATGGGCTGGCGCGACCAATTTCGCTTCAGCGGACGCGTCGAGGCCCTCGAGCCGCTGAAGTACATGCGCAGCGTGCCCGTGTTTCCGCCGGGCTTCACCCCGCCGGTGAAAATGGCCACGGAGTTCTGGCTCGAAGCGCGCGGATCGAAGACGCGGGTGCGCGTGGTGCAGTCCGGCTTCCTGGCCGACGCTGCCTGGGACCAGGAATATGACGGCACCGACCGCGGCTGGCTCTTCCAGTTGCGCGGCCTGAGGCACTACCTTGAGCATCACCGGGGCACGCCGCGGCATGTGGCCTGGGCGCGCCGGCTCATCGGCGTGCCCACTGCGGAAGCCTGGCAGCGAGTGATGAGCGCGCGCGGCGTGCTCGCCGAAGGAACGCTCGACGGTTTGCGCGAGGGCGATACTTTTTCCTTTCGCACAGTGGATGGCGACCGCTTCGAGGGCCGCTTCTTCCAGAGCAATCCCGGGCGGGACTTCAGCGGCACCGTCAACAACTGGAACAACGCCCTGATGCGCATCCAGTTCGACGACCTGCCCGGGCGCGGCTACCGCGACGCGCAGCTTTGGATCTCGACATACGGCGTGCCCGCGGCGGACGTGGCCGCGCTGGAACAGCGCTGGAAGGCCATGCTTGAACGCGTGTTGCCTGAAGCCGCGCCGCAGCCCAAAATGCCGGGCGCGTAGCCGGTCAACCAAAGAGAAGTTTGTCGTCCCGAGCCCCGAAGGTGGTTGGCGAGGGACCTGCATTGCATGACACCTGAGCACGGCGCCCAGAGCCGCGATGCGCACCATTGAGAAAACGATCGACATTGACGCGCCGTTGGAAGCCGTCTGGCAGGCGCTGACTGACGGCGAGGAGCTGGCGCGGTGGTTCCCGCTCGAGGCGCGCCTGGACCCGCGCAACGGCGGCAAGGTCTTTCTCTCCTGGGGGCCGCAGTGCGAGGGCGAAGGCACGATAGACATCTTCGAGCCGCTCAAGCGCCTGCGCTGGCGCGAGCCTGCTCCCGTCCCGCCCCACGCTGCCGATGCCGGCGCTGGTTCACCCCGCCCGGAGCCGGTCGAGCTGCCCGCCGTCGAGTGGCTGCTCGAATCCAGGGGCGGCAAGACCGTGCTGCGCCTGGTGAACTCCGGCCTGAGCGCCGAAAGCTGGGCCGACGAATACCACGACTCGCTCCACTACGGCTGGGGTTTCATGCTGGCCAACCTGCGCCTGTACCTCGAACGCCACCACGGCAGACCGCGGCTGGTGGCGTGGCCGCGCCGCAACGTGGCCCTGCCGCGCGCCGAAGCATGGAATCGCCTGCTGGCCGCGGACGGCTTTGCCGGCCTGCGGACGCTCTCGAACAGTCGCGCCGGTGACCGCGCATCGTTGCGCGCCGCGGGCGGCCCCCTCGAAGGCGCGGTCGAGTTTTTTCTGCCTCCGCGCGGCTTCTGCCTGCGTCTCGACGACGTCGCCTCGGGCGGCGCTACACCGGAACGGCGCGGCAACCCGGCCCTGCTCTGGCTGAGCCTCGAAGGCGGCGGCGCCAAATGCGAAGTGGGCTTCTGGCTCTCAGCCTACGGGGTGCCGCGCGCGGAAGTGACCGCCTTCGCCGCGCGCTGGCAGGCGGCGCTGGACAAAGCGTTCCCTTAGAGCCGTGGATTCAGTTCGTCATCTTAGCAGCTTGTTGAAAAACCCCGATAGTTGTCATTCCGAGCCGCCGGAGGGGGCGAGGAATCTGCATTTCCCGGCCATTTTCTGCAAAATGCAGATCCCTCGCTTCGCTCGGGATGACAGTCAAAGCAGTTTTTCAACAAGCTGTTAAGACGATGAAGAGCGAGGGAGACAGGTCATGAAATGGGTTTGGCTCATTCTGGGCGGTCTGATTGGGGTGCTGGTGCTGGCGGTGCTGGGGCTGTGGGCGGCGGGGTTTCGCAAGAGCACCGGCAAAGTCACGGCCAGCGTGGAGGTCAACCGGCCTGTCGCGCATGTGTGGCGTTACTTGACCGACGACGCGAAAGTGAAGAGCTGGGTTGGCGGCCTGCTGGAGATTCGCCCGGAGGCCGGCACACCATCGGGCGTGGGCTGGCGCGCGCGCATGGTTGTTGCTATGGGCAAGCAGCGCTTCGAAGGCGACTGGGAGACCACCGCCTTCGAAGAGCATAAGCGCATCGGATTTGTAATGAAATCCCCGCCGTCCGCCGGCGACGGCTTCGTCGAGACCGGCGATTACCACGTGGAGGAATCCGGCGGGCGCACCCGGGTTACACTCGCCACCACACTCCCGGTACGCGGGCTGGTTCCAGCGCCTGATGGAGCCGGTCATCAGCGCCTTCGCGCGGAACAAACTCAATGGAGACCTGCAACGCTTGAAGACGCTGGCTGAGTCCGAGCCGATACCGTGAATTCCGCCAGGATGCGCGGTCTGCAAGGGACAGGAACCAGGCGGCGCAAGAGCGACTTGTGGAGGGGAACATGAAAACAGCCTTGAAGTGGTTGGCCGTTGGCTTCGGAGGGATCCTGGGGTTGATGGCGATTCTGTATGTCGCCGGGTTCTTCCTGCCGGAGCGGTACGAAACGCAGGTGGTCTTCCGGCTTGACAAATCGCCGGAAGCGGTCTGGGCGGCCGTCGCCGATTTTGAGAAGCACCCCATCACCGGCGCCGCGCGCCGCAGCACCCGCCGCCTGCCGGACGAAAACGGCCTGCCCGCATGGATTGAAGACATAGGCGAGACGCGGTTGAGGGTGCAGGTGGTGGAATCGCACGCGCCTAGCCACATCAAGTGGGCCTTCAGCGACGAGGTGGTTCCCATCACCGCTTCTTCGGAGACGCACATCGCCGCGGAGGGCGCGCGGTGCGTGGTCACCACGAAGAGTGAAACGCTGGTGCGCAGCGGCACTTGGCATGTGCCCATCTTCCGCCTGATCCTGTCGCTGACCGGCGCGCAGAAGCAGGGCGTGGTGGACTACTGGAAGTCCATCGGCCGCACCCTCGGCGAAGCGCCGCAATTCCAGGACTAGCCTGGCCACAGAGCCACAGAGGGCACAGAGATCACAAGAAGCAAAAACAGGAGCAAGGAGCTACGGCGCGCGCTTTGGATCGGCGCCTCCTCGCTTTTCCCTATTAACCTTTCCCTTTTCCCTCTTTTTCCTGTGTGCCTCTGTGGCTATTTTGCTTTTCCCAGAAGAATGCCAGGGCCGGCACGATGCGGGCGCGCCAGCTTCCCCAACTGTGCCCTTCGTGGACCTCCATGTATTGCAGGGCGTAGCCCTTGCGGCGGATGGCTTCCGCGAAGCGGCGGTTCCCGGCCAGCAGGTCCTTGTGGTAGTAGGCCTCGTAGGCGCCCACGTCCAGGTGGAAGCGGACCGCTTTGACCGGCGCTACGGTGTCCAGCTCGAGCGGCACGATGTCCAGGGGATGCTCCGCAAAGAACGCGGTGGATTGTCCCGCGCAGTTCCCGAACACCTCCGGGTAGGACCCCGCGAGATGAACCGCGCACAGCCCGCCCAGGGAAGCGCCCAGCGTGGCCCGCCACTCGGCCTCAGCTCGCGTGCGGTAGCGCGAATCCATGTACGGGACCAGTTCCGTGGCGATGGCGGCGGCAAACTCGGCGTTGGCCCCGTACTCTTTTTCGCGCTCCACCGGGGGAACCAGCACGGCGATCAGCGGCGGCAGCCGCCTCGTGGCCCAGGCGTTGTTCAGCAGCTGGTTGATCCTGGCGAAGTTCAGGTAGTCGAACCCGTCGTGGACGTACACCGCGGGATACCGCTCGCGCGGCGCGTCGGGATACTCCGGCGGGACAAACACGCGCACCGGCCGCGCATTGCCCAGCCGCTCGCTCTCCCACGAAAACTCCTTCAGCAGGCCGCGTGGGTAGCGCGGGTTCACTTCAATGTCCGGCTTCACGTACTCCGGCATCCAGAAGTGCGAGCTGGTGCCGAAGGCGCTCTCCACCTGCCGCGGATTGAGCGGGTCGGCGATCCACTCGCCGGAATCGAGCACGAACTTGTAGTCCATGCGCGCGTCGGATTCGAGCTCGCGGATCAGGTAGTGCAGGTCGGTGCCGGTGAGATGGATGAATTCCTGGTCCGCGTCCCTGGTGGAGGGGAGCTGGCTGTACAGCTTCACCTTCTGCGACGGCCCGCGGTAGAGGAACACCACGCGGCCAAAGCCCGGCCGCGCCGCAGGCTCGATCCGGGGAAAAACCGACGCCTCCGCGTCTCGGAAAAAGGCGTCCACCCACGCCTGGCGCTCACGGGGCCGCGTCAGCTTGCTCATGCGGCTGAGGAAGTAATCGAAAGGGAGCGTGCCGGCAGGGGACCGCCGCCGCGACCGGAACGGCCAGAACTTGTGGAAGAGGGTGCGCAAACAGAGAGTGTGACAAGGCCGAAGGAAAAAGTAAAAAGACAAAAGGCAAAAGTGAATGCCCAAGAGACCAGGAAAAGAAAACAAACTCTGTGCTTTCCTTTTACCTTCTACCTCTTGCCTCCTGCCTTGCTAAGAGGCTCGCTCGAGGATGCCCGCAGCGCCCATGCCGCCGCCGACGCACATGGTCACCAGGCCGTAGCGCCCGTTGCGCCGCTGCAACTCACGGATGATGCTGGCGGTGAGCTTCGCGCCGGTGCAGCCCAGCGGATGGCCCAGCGCCACCGCGCCCCCATTCGGGTTAACCCGCGCCGCATCGAGGCTTGCCACTTTGATCACCGAGAGCGACTGCGCGGCGAACGCTTCGTTCAACTCGATCACGTCAATCTTGTCCAGGGCGAGCCCGGCGATTTTCAGCGCCTTGGGAATGGCAAACACCGGGCCAATGCCCATTTCTTCGGGCGGGCAGCCGGCGACGGCGAATGAGATGAAGCGCGCCAGCGGCTGGGCGCCGATGGCCCTGGCGCGTTCGGCGGACATGACCACGCTGGCGGCGGCGCCGTCGCTCATCTGCGAACTGTTGCCCGCGGTGACGGCGCCGCGGGCGTGGAACGCGGGCTTGAGCTTGGCCAGGGCTTCGAGGGAAGTGTCGGCGCGCGGGCCCTCGTCGGTATCGAACGTGCACTGCTTCGTTTCGGGCTTGCCGCCGTTGCCGGCCTCGAGCGCCGTGATGCTCACTTCCACCGGCACAGTCTCGTCCTTGAACCGGCCCGCGGCGATGGCCGCCAGCGCCTTCTGGTGGCTCTGGTAAGAGAATTCGTCGGCCTGCGCGCGCGTGATGCCGTACTTGCGCGAGAGGTTCTCCGCGGTGAGGCCCATGCCGAGATATGAGTCGGGGTAGTTGTCCATGAGCCACGGGTTCGGCGAAATCTTGTGCCCGCCCATGGGGATCATGCTCATGGACTCGGCGCCGCCGGCTACGATGCACTCGGCGTGGCCGCACATGATGCGCTCCGCGGCAATGGCGATGGCTTGCAGCCCCGAGGAGCAGAACCGGTTGATGGTCATCGCGCCCGATTCTACCGGCAACCCCGCGCGCAATGCCGCAATGCGCGCTACGTTCATCCCCTGCTCGGCTTCGGGCATGGCGCAGCCGAGGATCACGTCCTCAATCTCTTTCGCGTCCAGCCCGGGCACGCGCGCCACCGCTTCCTTGATGGCCGTGGCCGCCAAATCGTCGGGCCGCGTCGCCCGCAACGCCCCCTTGTACGCCTTGCCCACCGCCGTCCGTACCGAACTGACAATCACCGCTTCCCGCATTGTTCACCTCACTCTTCCCCATGGGTCGACTTTAGCCCTCTCGGTTAGATGGTGGTTTCTTTCACTGTCGAAGAATTCAAAGCGGCACCCTCTGGTATGTGTGACGTCATAGTGAAACCCTCGAGGAACCTCAAAGCAAAACCTAAAGCGGCGGTTTCCGGCCCGCTCTTCGGGCGTTAGACCGTGCCCAGAATGATCAGGAACAAACCTACGGCTGCGGTGGTCCTCCCAATAACTCCCGATGCCTCCTTGCTGGCGGCGATGGGTAGCTATGACCTTCTGGATGGTATCGTGTGCTTCCCCGATTGTTGCAGTGTTCCCGTATGTGTCGCAAAGCCTCCAGAAATCCCCGACAGCGGGGACAGGGGAAAAGCAAGGTGGGGGAAGCAGTAAGGGGTGCCGCAGGTCAGGTGGTTGAATTACGTTTGCCCATCGCACTTCAAAGCCAATGCAGGCATCCAAAGCCTGGCGCAGCGCGCCCCACTCAAGGACTTCGAAATCTCCGTCTATTTGGAGAAATGCAAGCCTGCAATCGTATCTAAAGACCCTGAGGGATGGATGCCATCGCGTGGGCACGACCATGGGGTGGACGAAACCCTCTTGAACACTGGCCATAATGTCGCGTATTTCGGCTTGGTCAATGACTGGCTTTGACCTATCCTTTGAGGGGGTCGGTCTCACGTCATGCTGGGGTCTTTGACTCTCAATCCACGCCCGAAGCTCCGCTTCCATTCGTCGGTGAGCAGCCAGCGGAAGCCCTACAATCTGTAGCTTCATGTCCTTTATTCTTTGGAATCCTTGTTGGCGTCTCTTTCTAGAACCCAGCGAATCGGAATCTTGATCTCCAAGAGTTTTTCTAAGGCGAACCCATCCAGGAATCTGTAGAGTACCTTTCGGTCTTGGGCTACCTTCTGGTCTTCTGGAAGGACCATCCATCTTTCCTGTGGCACTCGGTTGAGGTCAGCCCAAGCTTGGACTATGGTGCGTACCTTTGCAACCTTAAAGTCATGCCAAGTCTTAAAAAGGGGTGTATTCAGGCTGACAATTGAGTTGAACTGTTTGAAGGGATCACGAGAATCTAATGCGGCAAGCAGTTGACTCTGGATGTCACTCTGAAGGGTCGGGACAAATTCCTTCCGCCATGTCAGCTGCTGCTCCTTCGAAATCGGTGTAATCAGAACATTCGTTCCGAGTGGTTTTGTTTCGTCCTCATAGAAGATACTGTCTCGCAATCTGTCGTAAACACGTCGAGCCCCAATCCTGGGGAATATGGTGAAAGCCTTCCAGAAGTCCTCGCGAATCCTCTCGCGAAACGAAAGTGAGGCTTGCTGGGATCCTTGGCGCCCTGGAACAGCTGTAAAATCTAGCCCATATGCCTTTGGCTGAACGGTGATTCCCTGACAGCTTGATGCAAAATCCATGAAACTCGTGAATCCCAGCGCCCTCTCGTCAAAATCTTCATCCTCCGCTCGCGCTCTGCGAATTAGGGCAAGTTTCAGTTGGCTGCCGAGTATTGGTCTACCCTTTTTGTTCGTACTCTTGCCTTACGGTGTCCGCCACGAGGGACTGTGCCTTGGTGAGATCCATCGGGTGCTCCCTGCATCGATTTATAACAAAAAGGCCGCCACATGGCGGCCTTTTTGACAACAAGATCTTCGCCTTCAGCTCATGAAAGGTCGCGCTTGCGCACGGAACCAAGATCTGCAATTCTTAGGCGATCTCTGAATTGCGACCCTGCCCCCTCGTGAACCCCTTCCGCGAGAGCCACACCATACATAGAACTGCAGGCACTCCAGAATCACAAGAATTTTACATACTTGCCGGCAAGTTTGCCAAGGAAAAATGCAATCGGTTGTGTTTTCAATAAGTTCTACCTAACAAGCGCCGCGGAGGCGCCGACCCATTCCAAGTCGCGGTTGTGGTCCACGCCCATCATTTTGCCGCGGCCCATGCGGACGATGGCGGGACCCAGAAGCCAAGGGGCGAGGGACGAGGGGCTGGGGGCTAGGGTCGAACGGCTCGGATTCCCGCTCTTCCTAGCCCCTAATCCCTCGCCTCTAGCCCCTAACCCCTGGGCTCTTGTCCCTAGCCCCTTGTCCCTGATCGCTGCGATGTACAGGATGCGAATCTCGGCCTGGGTGGGGCCATGCGGCGTTTCGATGACGGGCTCGAAGCGCATGCGGCGCTGAAGGATGTAGTTGTGGCGCTGCTCGGGCGGGATCGTGTCGAGGTCGGCGCGCGCGGGGCCCACCACCACGCCGAGGCCGGCGAAGGAGTAGAGCGGCTTCAGGACGTAATTCTCCAAGTCAGGCGGGAGCGAGTCGAGCCGATCGAGGAACCAAGTTTCAGGCACGCACCGGTGCTTCAGGTAGGGCAGCGCAAATTTGCTGATGCGGAAGAACCAGTTGGGGTGCCCGGCCCATTCGACGTCGAGCGGGCCGGTGAAGCGGAACGGCAGCGCGACCTTCTTGCGCACCAGCTCATCCACGATGGCGCGGTTGTAGATGCGGCGGATGGGGACGCGCTTTCCTTCCCGCCCGTAGGACAGGCCCTTCCCATCCTTCACCACGTCGCGGATGTTCACGGTGCGGATGCCGCACACGCGCTCGGTGCAGAAAAAATCGGGCAGCGTCTTTTGCTCCAGCGGGTCAATCTCCAGCAGCACCACGTTTTCAGGGTCGTGCGCGCCCACGATGGCGCTGTGCAGCGCGCGGTAGTAGTCGTCAACGCCTGCTCCGCCCAGGATGACGCCCAGCGAAGGGTCCAGACCGTACGACTCCACAAACTGCTGCGCCACGGCCACTTGAAAGCAGTACAGCGACGGGAAGCCCTGAATCTCCACCAGCCGCGGCTCCAACTCGCCGCGCTCGTTGCGGATCAAACCGAAGTCCACCGCGGCAAAGAGCGGCCGCTCGTCTTCGTTCGGCACGTTGAACTCCGGCGGGATGGTCGCATCCGAGGCCCGGCGATACTCCGCGCTCGCGAGCAATTGCTCGAGCAGCTCCGCGCCCGCGACAGCGATGGCCTCCAGCAGCGCCGCCGGAAAGAAACACGGGGTCTCGCACACGCGGAAATGGACATGCGTGCCCACGCGCTGGTCGAGGGCCTCGAGAAATGCGCGGTACTTCGCCGGGGTCCACGAAGCGTTGAAGGATTGGCGGAGGGCGGAAATCATCGGGCTGGTTCGGACTCACACTGGACAGGCAGGAATGCCTGCCCTACAAAAGGAACTGGCCGTTGCGCATGATCTGCCGCTGGTCGCACCAGATGTCGAACTGCGTGCCCACCACGTCAATGTGGGTGGACGAGTGCCAGGGCGCGCCGGTGTGGTCGCCGTAGGGGTTGCCGAAGGCGAGGTGTACGCCGGGGATTTTCTCGTCCTGCAAAATGTGGCCGATGACGTCGCGCAGCGCAATGTTGGTGCCGATGGCGAACTCGCCCACGCGGTCGCTGTTCTCGTCGGTGTGCGTGTACGCCCAGAACTCCTCTTCGAGCGCGCCGTTGGCGGAGTACGCTTCGCGCAGCCGGTTGTTGTGGACGCGGATGGTCAGCGGCTGCTCGTGCAGCGCGCCGTACTTCGAGCACAGGTAATCGCCCACCACGCCGTCAATCACGAAGGTGCCGCTCACGTTTTCCGGCGCGGTGAAGACTTCCCCGCCCGGCAGATTGCCCCACTTGTCCGGGCTGATGATGCCGCTGGTCTTCAGCCACCGGTAATTCGGGTTCATCTCCGCCACGATGTCCGTGCCCGCGGCGCTGCGCGCGCGGATGGTGCGGCTCGAGCGCGCCACTTCCCACACCCGCTGGCTGATGGCGTCCACCTCCAGGAAATTCGCGCGCATGCCTTCCTGCATGATCTGCTTGTTGATGTTGACCATGTGCGCGTGGCGGATCTTGCGCCGGTTGATCACGTCGGTCATCTGCATGCGCGTGCGCAGCTCGCCCGGCTGGGCCTGCACGGTGTAGAGGCTCACCTGGCTCGACTCCAGGTCGGCCAGGATGCGCGCCGGCATGGCCGGCATGGGGCGCGCCGATTCGTCTTCGAGCAGCCAGGCGTGATAGGGCGCGCCCACCGCTTCAATCTCCGCCACCAGGCTGGCGGCGATTTCCTCTGTCGCGGCGTCGGCGATGACGCATACTTTCTCTCGCGGCTGGATGCGCAGGCACACGCGCACCGCGTTGCGCGCGCCTTCGCTGAGCGCCGGGTCGAACGCCACCGCGTTGAGCGGATGGTGCACCGTTACGCGCCTCCCGCGCCGGAAGAAGCCGCCGCCGGCTCATAGAGCCCGTAGCGCGTCTCTTCGATCATGTAGTCCACCACGGCCTTCAGGTCGCCGCCGGACTGCTCGAAGACGCGCAACTGCCGGTCGGCGCCCGTGCCCATCTCCAGGATCGTGCGGCAGTAGTTCAGCTCCTCGCGGCATTGCAACTCGTCCACCACGTCGTCCACGAACGCGAAGTACTCCTGCATCAGGTCGCGGAAGGGCACCTCGGTCTGCTTGCCGAAGTCAATCAGGTTGCCTTCGATGCCGTAGCGCGCGGCGCGCCACTTGTTCTCCATCAGCAGCGAGCGCCGGTAGATGCGGAAGCTCTGGTTGGCGGAGTACAGCTTGTACAGCTTGGCCACGGTGCACTGGATGAGCGCCGCCAGCGCGGCGGTCTCGTCGGCGCGCATGGGCAGGTCGCAGACGCGGAACTCCAGGGTGTTGAAGCTCGGGTGCGGCCGGATGTCCCACCAGATTTTCTTGGGATTATCAATGCACTTGGTTTTCACCAGCACCTTGACGAAGTTTTCGTACTCGCCCCAGCTCGGGAAGAAGTCCGGCAGGTTGGTGCGCGGGAACTTGTCGAACACTTTGCAGCGGTACGACTTCAGCCCGGTCTTCATGCCCACCCAGAAGGGTGAATTAGTGGAGAGCGCCAGGATGTGCGGGACGAAGTAGCGCGCGGCGTTCATCAAGTGGATGGCCGCCTCGCGGTCTTCCACGCCGATGTGCACATGCAGCCCGAAGATCAGGTTGGCGCGCGCCACGGTCTGCATTTCCTCCGCGATCATGTGGTAGCGCTGGTCGGGGTAAATCTCCTGGGTGCGCCAATCGGCGAAGGGATGGGTGGCCGCGGCGGCCAGGCGCAGCCCGTTGTCGGCGGCCAGCTTGATGACGTCGCGGCGGAGCTGCTGGATGTCGGCCTTCGCTTCCTTCACCGTGTTGCAGACGTGCGTGCCCACTTCCACCACGGACTGGTGCATCTCCGGCTTGACCCGCTCCTTCAGCGCCAGCTTGCCCTTTTCGATGATTTCGGCGTGGATGTGGGAGCGCAGGTCGCGCGTCACCGGGTCAATGGTCTGGTATTCCTCTTCGATACCGATGGTCAGGCTGGGCTTCATGGCAAGCCCCTTTCGACGCAGAACCTTAACACCGATGAACGCAGATCAAGCCGGATGATTGCGGGTTTTCTCTGGTGAGCCCTTCCTTTGGGAATGCCGCACCCCCACCCGGCCTCTTCCTCATCTGCGTCCCTCTGCTCCGTCTGCGTTCATCTGCGTTGAAAACTGTCACTACGGCTTCTTGGCGGCCGGCTTCTTCGACGCTGAACCGGCGGGCTTGGCAGGCGCAGCTTTCTTTCCCGGGGCTCCGGCCGGGCCGGCCGCCGGTTCGCCGTGGAGGAACGCCGACCAGCGGTACTCTGCGGGGGCGCGCGCCGGCTCTTTTGCTTTGGCCACGGCCAGGTCCGCTACGGCGTTCACGATCCAGTCGAAGTTCTCCTGCCCCACCGAGTTCACGTCCGCGTCGGGCGCCGGGTTGAGGAAGTCAATCGCGTAGGGCACGCCGTTCTCGACCGCGAACTCGACGGTGTTCAAGTCGTAGCCCAGGGCGCGGCACAGCTTGCGCGCGTCGCCCAGCACGCGCTCCAGCAACGCGGGCGCTACCGGAGGCGGGTTCTTGACGTACCGCTCATGGTGCGGCAGGCGCGGGTTGTAGGCCATCACGTGCACCTGTTCCTGGCCCACCACGTAGCACCGGAAGTACTCCTGGAAGTTGACCGCGCGCTGCAGCGTCATGCACAGGTCGCCGCTCTCATCATAGGCGCGGAAAAACTCCTCCGGCGCGCCCACCTGGTACACATGCTTCCATCCGCCGCCGCTGTACGGCTTGAGAAACGCCGGGAAGCCGACGTACTCGAAAATCTCGTCCCAGTTGAGCGGGTGGACCAGGTTGCGCATGGAGCGGCTGGTGGTCCCCGGGGGATGCTGCTTGTGCGGCAGCACCACCGTCGGCGGGATGGCCACCCCGATCTTCGACGCCAGGGCGTAGTTGAAGAACTTGTCGTCCGCGCCCCACCAGAAGGGGTTGTTGATCACCGTGGCCCCGCCCAGCGCGGCGTTCTTCAGCAGGGCGCGGTAGAACGCGATGTCGTGCGAGATGCGGTCAATGATGACCCGGTAGCCGCTGGGCTCGGCCATTTTCACGCCGCCGGTCTTGATGAACTCGGCGCGGACGTCCTTCACGCCCATGCCGTTGATGCGCTCCACCAGCGCCGGCGGGAAAGTTTCCTCCATCCCGAAGATGATGCCGATCCTTTTCACGCGCCTCCCCTTCCGGTGTAGGGGCGGGTCTTCCGACCCGCCCGCTTCGTTGTTTCCCGCAGCCTCACGGCAGCCTGCGCGCGCCGCTCGAGGGACTTGCACGTTTCACGCCCCTCTCCCCAGCCTGCCCGGGCCGGTCTAACAGCTTGTTGAACAACCCCGAAGGTTGTCATTCCGAGCCGCCGCAGGCGGCGAGGAATCTGCATTTCCTGGGATTTCCTGCACGATGCAGATCCCTCGCTTCGCTCGGGATGAAAGTCAAGAGCGTTTTTCAACAAGCTGCTAAAAGACCGGCCCCTGCATCAGCCGAAGTACTTGCCCACCATGCGCTGCCACCACGGCCAGTCGTGTTGGGCGTGCTCGCCCCAGATGTCCAGCCAGTGGGCCACGCCTTTGGCGTCCAGCGCCCGGGAGAGACGCACGTTCTGGTCCAGGCAATGGTCCCACTCGCCCGTCGCCAGCACGATCTTCATCTGCCGGTAACGGCTCAGGAACCAATCGTCGGAGAGGTTGGGCAGGTAATCGTGCGGAGCATGGAAGTAACAAGTGTCGTCGTAGTAGCCGTTCAGGAACTGGTGGATGTCGAACGAGGCGCTCATGCTGACGCAGTGCGTGACGCAATCGGGGTGGCGCAAGGCGAAGTTCACCGCGTGGTAGCCGCCCAGGCTGGCCCCGGTCACCGCCAGCGATGGCCTCCGGTTGCGCCCGCGGATGTACGCCAGCAGTTCGTGCACCAGGAAACGGTCGTACTGCGCGTAACGCCGGGCGCGGTCGCGCGGATGGATGCTGCGGTTGTACCAGCTCTCCGCGTCCACCGTGGCGATACAGAAGGCCTGCAGCTGGCCTTTCTCCAGCATGTGGGCCATCGGCTCGATCATGTGCCGCTCTTCCCACTCCCAGAACGGCGCCTGCGACGTAGGAAAGACAATCACCGGGTGCCCGTCCTGGCCGAAGACGAGCATTTCCATCTCCCGGTTGAGCTCCCGGCTGAATCCCTTGTGATATTCGCGGTTCATCACGTGGCGCCGGGCCGCAAAGCGGCCCCGCAGGCTGGCGCCTGCACTGCGATGGAGCGCCGGGTCGGGCTCAGACCCGGCACGGGCTGCATCTTCGCGGCAGCCATTATAGCGGATTGGCAGCCATTCGTCAGGCTGTCCCGCGCACCTCGCCGTGCGGACCAGGTGCCGATGGGTCGCCTACGGCCGCGCCCGGTACTTCTCGTACAGCTTGGTGTGCTTGTTCTCGAGGCTGGTGAGCTGCCCGGCCACGAACACATAGCGCACCACGCTGTTCACCTCCAGCAGGTCGCCCGTGGTCACTATGACGTTGGCGATCTTGCCCGTCTCCAGGGAACCCAGTTGGTCGCCCACCCCGAAGAACTGCGCGGGGTTGAGCGTGATGGCCTTGAGCGCCACATCGTGCGGCAGCCCGAAGGCCACCGCCTGGCCCGCTTCCTGCGGCAGCCCGAAGCTGTTCACTTCGGAATTTCCCCCCGCGAACGTGGCCATGGCGAACTTCACCCCGGCCGCGTGCAACTGCGCCGGAGCCGAATAGGGCTGGTCGTAGGGCTCGTCCTCGTTCTGCGGCAGGGCCTGCGTTTCCTGCAGGATCACCGGGATGTTCTTCTGCTTGAGCAGGTCCTTGATCTTCCAGGCCTGGCGGCCGCCGGCGAGAATCAGCTTGAGCTTCTGCTTCTCGCAGTACTCGATGGCGTTCTTCATGTCGCGGTCGGTGTTGGCAAACACCAGCACGGGCGTCTGGCCCCGCACCACCGGGACCAGCGCTTCCAGCTTCAGGTCACGGTCGTATTTCTCTTTCGCGCCCTTCTCCAGGGCCTGGGCGTAGTGCCGCGCACGGTCCAGCCAGTCGCTCAGCTCATTCACGCGCCGGTCGTATTCCGCTTTCACCTCGGTGAAGGGCCGCCGGGCCTGCTGGCCGAACCCGCCGAACCCGCCGCCGAAACCGCCCCCGCCGCCGCCGAGGGACGGCCAGTTGACGGCCATGGCGATGGACCGCTTCACCAGCATCTCTTCCGTCACCCAGCCGTCCAGGTGGATGAGCGAAGCCTGGCCGCCGATGCGCCCGCCGCCCTGGCCGGGCACGGAGACGGCGTGCGTCACGCCCGCGGCGCGGTTCACCGGAATGTGCTCGCTCGACGGATGGATGGCGGCCGCGGCCACAATCTGCGGATTGAAGTCGCCGATTTCATTGGTGTCCACCGTGGCGTTGGCGCCCTGCCCGATTTCCACCAGGCCCATCTGGCTCACCGCGTCGAACACCCCGGGATAGACGTGCATGCCGCGCGCGTTGATCACCTGCGCCCCGCCGGGGACGCGGACCCCCTGGCCCACCGCGGTGATCTTGCCGCCCTGGATGACCACCGTGCCGCCTTCCATCACTTCGCCGCTCACCGTATGCACCTTGCCGCCGGTGATGGCATAGGCCTTCTGCGCCTTCGCGGGCGCTGCGAGCAGAAGGCAAAGAACGAGCACGGAGGTCGCAGAGACACACTGGCCACCGAGAATCCCCTGTACTTTTTCCTTTTGCCCTTGTCCGTTTGCCTTGTTGTTCATCGCCCGCCTCCCCGCGGATTCGCGTTCACGTCGGTCTGCGGCGGACGCTGCTGCCCGGGCGGGCGTTGCTGCTGTCCCGGAGGTCGCTGGCCCCCGGGCGCCCCCGCGGGACGCGCGGCTTCCGCGGCCTTCTTTTCTTTCTCGATCAGGTCCGCTTTTTCCTTGGCCAGGGCGGCGCGCGCGCGGAGGTCCTTCTGCCGGTCGAAATACACCATCCCGTCAATGATGGTCTTTTCCACCACGGCGTACACGCTGAGCGGGTTCTTGCTGAAGATGACCAGGTCGGCGTCCTTGCCCACTTCGATCGAGCCGACGCGCTTCTCGATCCCCAGCTGGATGGCCGGGTTCAGCGTGACCAGCCGCAGCGCTTCGTTCTCCGTCAGCCCGTACTTCATGGACTTGGCCGCTTCCTGGTTCAGGTGGCGCGCTTCCTCGGCGCTGTCCGAATTGATGCTGACGATGACGCCCTTGCGCGTCATCAATGCGGCGTTCTGCGGGATGGCCTCGTAGGCTTCGATCTTGTACGCCCACCAGTCCGAGAAGGTTGAGCCGCCCGCGCCGTGCGCCGCCATCTCCTTGGCCACCTTGTAGCCCTCCAGCACGTGCTGGAACGTGGCGATCTTGAAGCCCAGCTCTTCGGCCAGCTTGATCATCATCACGATCTCGTCGGCGCGGTAGCTGTGGCAGTGCACCAGTCGCTTGCCGTCGAGAATCTCCGCCAGCGGCTCGAGCTTCAGGTCGCGCCGCGGGGCGATCAGGTTCTGCGCGCCGGCCGCTCTGCCCTTGTTGTAAAGGTCCCAGGCCTTTTTGTACTCGCGGGCCGCGACGAAGGCTTCGCGGATGGTGTCCTCCACGCCCATGCGCGTGGCCGGGTAGCGCCGCGGCACGCCCGGCTGCACCGGCGCGTTGGAGCGCTTCACGTTTTCGCCCAGCGCGAACTTGATGCCCGGTGGCGCGCCTTCGAAAAACAGCCCCCTGGCGTCCGTGCCCCAGCGCAGCTTGATCACCGAGTTGAGCCCGCCGATGGGGTTGGCGCTGCCGTGGAGAATATTGGCCGTGGTGACCCCGCCGGCCAGGTCCCGGTAGATGTTGATGTCGTCGGGGTTCTGCTCGTCCTGGATGCCCACCATCGAGGAGACGGAGATGCTGCCCTCGTTGATGCTGGTGGCGGCGATGTGCGAGTGCGCGTCAATGATGCCGGGAGTGACGAACATGCCCGCGGCGTCAATCACCGTGGCGCCCTCGGGGGCGCGCACGTTGCGGCCTACTTCGGCGATCTTCCCGTCGCGGATGAGGATGGAGCCCTTCTCGATCGTCCCCTTGGTGACGGTAATCACCGTGGCGTTCTGAATCACCGTCACGCCCTGCGCCTGCGCGGTCGGGGCGGGTGCCAAGACACAAAAAACCAACACAGAGGTCACAGAGGCACAGAGGTCACGGAGAATTCGCTGGCCCTTTCCCCTTTTCCCTTTTCCCTTTTCTGGTTTCTTCACAGCGCACCTCCCTGTTCGGTCTCCGTCTGCGTCCCGCCCGGCTTCGTTCCGGTGAACTCGATGGCCTGCCCGCCCACGGTGATGGTGCCCTTGATGGTGTTGCCTTCCATGGTGCCGCTGCAACTGAGTTCCTGTGGCGGTCCGCCCACGGACATGGTGAAGACGAAGCTGAACTTGTTCCCGCTCACCCAGCCCTTGCTGATGCTGGCCGTGCCCATCTGGCCGGACATGGTGCCGGTGAGCGCTCCATCGCCGGCCATGGTGAAGTCGGCGTTGGCCGGCTGCTCGCCGCCCGGGGTGATGACGGTGAGGTTCCAGCGGCCGGTGAGGTTCACCGTGGGCCGCTCCTGTGGACGCTCCGCCTCCCGCACTTCGAAGCGGCGGCCGTCCACGAAGACGTGCTTGACCTTGGTGCGCTCGCTGAAGATGTCCCCGTCGGTCACCACCAGGTTGGGGATCTTGCCCGTCTCGATCGAGCCCAGCCGGTCGGCCACGCCCAGGATTTCCGCCGCGCTCAGCGTGAACGCGCGGAGGGCCGCGTCGGCGGGCAGGCCCCCGTCAATGGACTTCTTCACGTTCTTGAGCATGTCCTTGGGATTGGTGATGCCGTCGTTGTAGAACGCGAACTTCACGCCGGCCTTGTGCAGCGCGGCGGGAGCCGAAGGAGCCCGATCGCGGTGCCGCAATACGCGCAGCAGTTCCTCTGCTTCCGGGTCGGCGTCGCGCTCCTTCTCCGGCCACTTGGCGCTTAAGATCACCGCGGCCTTCTTCCCCGCGATGATGTCGGCGTTCTTATAGCTCTCCTGCGCGCCGACGATCACCGCCTTGAAGCCGAACTGCTCGGCCAGCTGGAAAACGCGCATCATCTGCGCGGGCGTGGTGGCCGGCATCAGCACCGGCCGTTCCGCGCGCAACGCCGCGTTGATCACCCGCACGGTGCGGTCATACGGCAGCCGCTCGTTGGCCCGCGGGTTGGCGTCGTAGATGGGCTGCGCCGCGGCGTAGTGCTGCGTATCGAGGAACACCTGCTTGATGTAGCTGATGATGCCCATCAGCGACCCGGGGAAGCCGATGCCCCCCGAGCCCTGAAACGTCACCTGCAACGTGGCCGGCGCGCGCACCACCATCTGCCCCGGCCGCTCGCCCGCCAGGTTGATCACCGCGCCCTGCCCGGGGAAGATGCCGCGGTTCGGGGCGCTCAGCGCCGTGGTGAAGCCCGCGTTGCGCCACGTCTCGAGGCGCCGGTCCGTGGTGCGAATCTCGTCCGCCGCGCTCAGCCACGGCGTGGTCGCCGGCCGGTCCTCCGGCCCCATCGAGCGCTGCTGCTGTTGACCCGGCGTCGCAGGGGCCGGCGTTGGCGGCCCCGCGCCGGGCGCCCCGGGCGTCGGCGCCGCCGCTGGCATCCCCAGGTCCGTCGAAGCGTCAATCAGCCCGGGATAAACGGTGAGCCCCGCGCCGTCAATCACCCACGCTTCCGCGGGAATCGCCGCGTCTTTGCCCACCGATGCGATGAGCCCGTCGCTCACCACCACCGTGCCGCCTTCGATCACCGCGCCCGACACCGTGACGATGCGCGCGCCTTTAATCGCGAAAAACCGCGGCTCCTCCGCCCGCGCCGTCCACGGCGCCACCGGAAGAACCAGCGCCAGCGCAACGGTTACAGCCAAAATGCTGCGTAGCGGCTTCACGCCGCCCGCAAATCTGCGGACATTCCTCGACTCCATCTTCCACTCCTTCTGCGTCGAATGTTCTTGCTCGCGCACCCCAATGCATTACGGCGTTGAGCGAATAGACGCGCGATGCTATAGAAACGTTTCTCCCGCGTCAAACGCATTTCAACGGAACATGCGTGGTGGTAGAATGAACACGGTTGGAATCCGGAAATGGCGACATGTTACAAAGCGCGCTTTACGAACGGCGTTCTGAAACCCTTGCAGGATGGAAATCTCCGTGAGGGCGACGAAGTGACCTACTTCAAGTCCACTGAAGAACCAGCTCCCATCCTGGAACGCAAGGATCCCGCGCTCGCCGCCAGCGCTCTGGATCGCACCGCCGGAAGTTGGGCCGACCTGATTGACTGTGACAAGTTGATTCGCCACATCTACGAAAGCCGCGCCATCAACTCCCGCCCGAAACCTGAACTATGACTGGAATCGCCTACCTGAGCGACACCGATTGGGCGATTCACCACATGAAGCGCGTCCCTCGCGTCACTTCACGCCTTCAAGAACTGCTGCCATTGGGTGCAGCGCTCAGCTTGGTCTCGCTTGCAGAACCGTGGGAAGGCGTGCGCTTCTCCCGCGACCCCGCGCAGAGCCGCATCCTGCTGGATGAGTTCCTGGAAGCGGTGACCCTTGTCCCTATCGCGGAAAGGGTCTGCGAGCGCTTTGGTTCCTTGCGTGGTACTCTTCGTCAACGCGGGGCATTGCCCGGCGATATAGACTTGTTCATCGCTGCCACGGCGCTGGAATACAACCTCAGGCTCCTCTCCAACAATAGGAAACACTTCTCATCGGTCACCCCCTTCTACCTTAGACGCCGGGAAAGTGAAACTTACTCAACGAACGTATGACTCAGGACACTAGCAGCTTGTTGTAAAACCCCGACGCTTGTCATTCCGAGCCGCCGCAGGCGGCGAGGAATCTGCATTTCCTGGCGTTTTTCTGCGAAATGCTGATCCCTCGCTTCGCTCGGGATGACAGTCAAGAGCGTTTTTCAACAAGCTGCTAGTCATCATCTGCGGAACCTTAGCACCGCTCCTGGCGCGCTTTTGGAAGAGCGAACCCCTTCCATTCAGCGGCGGGAGACTTCGCGATGACGATTACGATTTTGGAAGGATAGCCATGGCCCGGCAGAACTCGTTTGGGAACTTAAATGTCGACGACTCTCCCATTTCGCGAGCCGCCATAGCGCACGTAGGCTTTAGACTCACGGGATGCCCGGAGCTCAACGCATATCTCGTTGAGGGTAGGCTCGCTTCTGAATCCTTTGGATCTGGGCACAATCTCCTCCTTAATTCCGCAGCGGCTTGCCGGTTGTGAGGGTGTGGGCGATGCGTTCGAGGGTTTTGGGTTCGCCACACAGGGAGACGAAGGCCTCGCGTTCCAGGTCCAGCAGGTATTGCTCGCTGACGAATTGCGGCGCGGACAAATTGCCGCCGGCGAGGATCCAGGCCAGCTTGCGCGCCACCAGCGCGTCGTGCTCCGAAGCGAATTCGCCGCGCAGCATCATGTGCACCGCGAGCTTCGCCGCGCTCAAAAATGATTCGCCGAGCACGCGCACGCTGGGCGCAGTGGGCGCGACAGCCGGCGGCGCGTAACCCGCGCGCACCATGGCCAGCGCCGTCTCTTTCGCGTCCCCCACCAGGCGGTCGCGGTTCATGGACACCGGGTCGCCCGGCCGCAAGTAACCCAGCCCGCGCGACTCCTCCGCGCTGGTCCCCACCTTGGCCATGGCGATGTTCTCGAAGATGGGCTTGAACGCGTGGAACAAATCCAAATCACCGGACGCCGCATCGCCGGCCCCGCCGCCGGCCCCGGGCGCCCCCACACCGGCGCGCTCATTCGCGCGGATGACCATTTCCTTGCAGCCGCCGCCGCCGGGGATCAGCCCGACGCCGGTCTCCACCAGGCCGATGTAGGCCTCGGCCGCGGCGTGGACGCGCGCGCCATGCAGCGCAATCTCGCATCCCCCGCCGAGCGCCATGCCCTGCGGCGCCACCACCACCGGCTTGGGCGCGTACTTCAGGGCCAGCGTCACGTTCTGGAACTGGCGCACGGCGTAGTGGATGTCGTCCCACTCCTGCTCCTGCGCGGCCATCAGCAGAATCATAATGTTCGCGCCCACGCAGAAGTTCGTCGCCTGGTTGGCCACCACCATGGCCTCAAAATCGCTGCGGAGCCGCTCGACGCCGGCGTGCAGCATGGCCACCGTGTCGCCGCCGATCGAATTCATCTTGGAGTGGAACTCGCAGCACACCACGCCGTCGCCCAGGTCCAGCAGGCTCGCCCCGGGGTTCGTGTCCACCACTTTCGATTGGTCGCGCAGCGACGCCAGCAGCGTAATCCCCGGCGTCTCTTCCACCGCCTTGTGCGCAGCAGCGCCCAAATCGAAATACGACACGCGCCCTTGCGCCGCCTCGTAGAACGCCTTCTTCCCCGCTCCCAGCAGCTTGGTCACCAGCGGGGGCACGGCCTGGCCCTGCTTCTGCAAGTGCCCGGCCAGCGTCTCGACGCCGATGGCGTCCCAAATCTCGAACGGCCCCATTTCCCACGCGAAGCCCCACTTCATGGCCCGGTCCACTTCCACGATGCGGTCGGCGATTTCCGGGACGCGCGCCGCCGCGAAGCGGCACAGCTCCGAAACCGAGGCCAGCAGGAATTGCGCGGCCTTATCGCGCCCCGCCAGCAGCGCGCGCAGCCGCTCCCGCGTGTCGTCAATTCCCTTCCCCATTTCGATGGACGCGAACTTGGCCTTCTGCCGCGGCCGGTAGTCCATCGTCTGCCAGTCCAGCGACAGGATTTCGCTCTCGCCGCCTTCCTTCTTCACGCGCTTGTAGAACCCGCCGCCGGTCTTTTCCCCCAGCCAGCCGCGCTTCATCATTTCTTCCACCAGCGGCGGAACGGCATACCTGGCGCGCTCGCCCGCGTCGGCGACGTTCTCCGCCAGGTTGCGTACCACGTGCACCAGCACGTCGAGCCCGACCATGTCCGCCGTGCGGAACGTGGCCGACTTGGGCCAGCCCACCGCGGGCCCGGTGCAGGCGTCAATCTCCTCGATGCTCAGCTCCATTTCGCGCATCAGCCGCAGCACGTTCAGCATCGAGTAGGTGCCGATGCGGTTGGCGATGAAGTTCGGCGTGTCCTTGGCCAGCACCACGCCCTTGCCCAGCCGCCGGTCGCAGAAGTCCTCCAGCGCGCGCAACACGTCGGGCTTGGTCTGCGGGCCGGGGATCAGCTCCACCAGCTTCATGTACCGCGGCGGGTTGAAGAAGTGTGTGCCGCACCAGTGCTGCTGGAAGTCGGCGCTGCGCCCCTCGGCAATCACCCGCACCGGCAGGCCGCTGGTGTTGGTGGTGACAAAGGCCCCCGGCTGGCGGTGCTGCTCCACGCGCTCAAACAGCGCGCGCTTGATCTCCAGGTTCTCCGCCACCGCTTCGATGATCCAGTCGGCCCCGGCAATCCACTCCATGTGGTCGTCGAAGTTGCCCGGCGTAATCAGCCGCGCCTTGTCCGCCGTGAAAAACGCCGCCGGCCGCGCCTTCCGCGCCGCCTCGACGCCCGCCCGCGCCAGCCGCGTCCGGTCCCCCGTCCCGATCCTATCGGGGCCGCGTACCTCCGCCGCGTTAGCGGCGCCCTTCGACTCCGGCGGCACCATGTCCAGCAGCCAGCACGGCACGCCCGCATTGGCCAGGTGCGCGGCGATGCGCGCCCCCATCGTCCCCGCGCCCAGCACCGCCACTTTTTCAATCCGCATCATCTCGGGTTCGGCAGGGGCCGGTCTTCAGACCGGCCCATCCTGCATCCGTTCGCCCTCAACGCGGTCGGATCTAAAGACCCGCCCCGACGTTTGCGCGCAAGAGTGTAGGACAGACCTCCAGCTCTGTCCATTGCGGATAGCGGGAAAAACGCGCCATATGAGGGGGTACGACAAAACTCGGAGATGTGATTCCAGGCCGGAAGGACCGCGGCGCTCACTTATTGGAAAAGGACGGGCTCAGTCCGCAGGGCGTTTCAATCGGCGAGTTGATGCGATCTTGACTCGTCGTTCCGCCTGTCCAAGCAGCACAATCCTGCCGTGGGATGTCTCATACGAAGAAGACTCTTCGTCGACTATGCGGTCTATTGCTACCTCCAATTTGCGGTCATTCATCAACACAGGCTCGATTTCCTTGCGGATTTGGTTGGCGATGATCGCAAGCCTCGCCTAAACGCTGATGTGCAAATAGTGACAAACTGGTTGTAGTCGGCGACGACGGTGCCTTTTTCATACGTTGGCCGAATATACCTGAACGTCTCCTGTGTCGCAGGGTTGGCCCCGCAACTCCTCCCTAAAAGAGACGCTTCTCTTGATTGATTCACTTTTAGCTTGACAACCCATCAGCCCTTCTTTATGCTTTCGCTGTATGTTCGCTAGTGGCATGAGCGAGCCCCGCAGCACTCTGACGCTTCCGCTCTGTGCCTCCCCGCCACTGTTGCCCATTGTTTTTCCATCGAAGTCCGCAACCCATTCACTCCAAACCCTTTACCGCTCTTGTTTCGTTTCTATCCAAGTCCGCATCCCGCTCATTCCACGCCCTTTCCGCCATTCAATGGGGGGGGTATGCTTGCATCGTTTTTCGCTGTCAGCCGTCAGCCTTCGACTGTCAGCTTCTCCGGCCACCTTTCCTAACCACTCGTCACTGGTCACTGACCACTAGCCACTGAAAGGAGATTCCCATGTCTTCCCGCTGCGCCTATCGCCGACCCAACGGCGACTTCTGCCGCCGCTGGGCCATGCACGGTACCAGTCACTGCAAGACCCATCAACCCGAAGTCCAAGACCGTCGCGCTGATTACCTCAGCAAGAACGACGCCTGGGATGACTCGACGCATCCCATGCTGCGCCTGGCCTCGCACCGCGACGCCTTCGACGTCCTCCGCGAATCCATCCAGGCCGTGCGCCTCGGCCAGCTCGAGCCTTCCCGCGCCTACGCCATCGCTTTCCTCATGGACCGCTGGTTCAAGGCCCGCGCCAAGCTCGCCTACGACGACCGTTGCAAGAACCTGCGCGTGCAAATGCTCGGCGAACTGGCCGACAACGATGCGGCCGACGAAGGCATCCTCGACGCCACGCCCCACGTGCCACCGGTGATCACCCGGCAAACCGCCACCAACGCTGCCGCTGCGCTCAACCCGCCCGATCTCTACGACCCCGACACCGGACGCCGCCTTGTCGCTCCCGGCATCCCTCTCGCTCCCACCATCGAAGAGCTCGCCTTCGACGTCACCCAAACCCTCGGCGCGCACCGCGCCGCTGAGCTCTACCCCGGCGTTACCCCCCGCCCCTTCATCCCCACCGGCCACCCCATGCCCTACGCCGCCCTCCAACTCCTCGTTGGGGCGGGTCTTCCCCGCCCCTCTTCCCCTTCACCTCTTCAACCATCCACCGCTTTACCTTGCGCCACGCCCGGCCTTCCTCCCTCTGTAAAATCTGTGCCATCTGTGGACTCCCCCGGCGGCATCATCGCCTCCACCGTCAATCGCGTCGCCCCTCGGGCCGCGCTCAAACTCCTCAAACGCGTCGCCTCCGATTTGCGGGCCGACTCTAACAGCCACGGCAAATCCACCGGCCCCCATGGCCCCTCCAACGGTGGTCCCGCCAAACCCGCCCGCGCTCCCTAACCAAAGGCTTGGGGCACGAATCACCAACCATGGGCCTTGCATCACGGGCCATGCCTGGTCGCTGAACGCTGACGGCTGATCGCTGGCTGTGGATCACCGGCCACTGAACACTGAACACGCGGAAGTGCGATAATCGAGCAGCGCGCAGGCTACAAGCCCGCGCTACCACGAGGACGACGCGAGTGGCGTGGCTCGAAAAGGCGATGGACAAGGTCCGGACCTTCGCTTACCGGCGCCGGTTGGAGCCGCGCGGGCAAACCCCCGGCCCCAAGCTGGGCCTGGCGCTGGGCGGGGGGTTCGCGCGAGGCATCGCCCACGTCGGGGTGCTGCGCGTGCTCCAGCAGGAGAACATCAACGTGGACTGCATCGCCGGCACCAGCGTCGGCGGGCTGATCGCGGCGCTGTACGCCGCGGGGACGCCGCTGGACGCCATGATCAAGCGCGCGCGAACCACCACGTTCAACGACTTCGGCAAATGGACGCTCTCCTGGCTGGGACTGGCCTCCAACGTCCGCCTGGAGGAGTACTTGAAGCAGTCCACGCCCATCTCCGACTTTGAGGAAGCCAAGATTCCGCTGGCCATCTCGGCGACCGACCTGGGCACGGGCGAGGCCGTGTACTTCACCACCGGGGAGCTGGGGCCGGCGTTGCGCGCGTCCTGCGCGTATCCGGGACTGTTCCGGCCCGTCGAGCACCAGGGGCGGCTGCTGGTGGACGGCTTCCTGGCGGCCACGGTGCCGGTGGAAGCCGCGCGGCAACTGGGCGCGGACGTGGTGGTGGCCGTCTTCCTCGACTCCAGCCCCCCGGACCAGCGCCCGGGCAACATGCTGGACGTCATCGGCCGGTCGTTCGCCATCATGCAGCGGCACGCCAACCGCGGCTGGCGCTTGCAGGCGGACGTGGTGATCGAGCCCGACGTGGCCCAGTTCAGTTGGGACGACTTCAAGCGCACCCCCGAACTGCTGGCCGCCGGCGAAGCGGCCACGCGCGCGGCCCTGCCGCACATCCGGCAGGCCCTCGAGCGCGGGGAGACCAACATCTTCGCGGCGGGGTGAAGTTCGTGTTCCGTCTCCCTGTGTTCCGTGTCCCGTGGTCGTGTTTGGTGATTGGCGATGGATTGATGAACGCCGCTGGCAGCTCACGAGGCACGAGACACAATGCGTGGAACACGAATCACGGGACACGAAATCACGATTCACGACTCACGAATCACGACTTCGACGGGGTGGCCCGCGCCTTTGCCGCGCTGGCTGAGCCATTCGCCGAGCGCCCCGGCCAGGCGCGCCGGCTCGACGCTCAGGCCGGCTTCCAGGGCGCCTTCGCCGGTCGGCAGCGTGTCGTCGAACTCCGCCGCCCCGGTGAAGTTGCGCATGCAGAAAGCGTCCAGCCACTCGAGCGGACACGGCCGGCGTTCTCCGGCAATGACCACTTCCACCTGTAGCTTCCGCGCGTACACGAGAGGGGTAAAGCGTAAGGTCATCCGGCTGGGCGCGCAAGACCGGGCGCCGGCAATCACCGGCTTCACGGGAGGCGTGGGCATGGACATCAAGAAGACCCGGGCGGCGCTGGTCTTCCTCCTGGCGGGGGCGGCCACGGCCGGTTTCGCGCAGGAAGACGCCGGCGCCCGGCGGCCCCGGGCGCGGGAACTCGGCCTTGCGCCGGGGCGGTTCGCGCCGGGGCCGCTCAATGCCATCACCGATGTCCCCGGCGTGCGCGTGGGGCACGCCACGGTGACGGCCGGAGAGACTGTGCGCACCGGCGTGACCGCCATCCTGCCCCACCAAGGCGACCTTTTTCGCCAGAAGGCGCCGGCCGCGGTGCACGTCTTCAATGCATTCGGCAAACTGGTCGGCGCGACGCAAGTCGAGGAACTGGGCCAGCTCGAAACGCCCATCCTGCTGACCAACACCCTGAGCGTGTGGGACGCCGCCGCCGCCCTGGCCGACTGGATGCTGGCGCAGCCGGGGAATGAGCAGGTGCGGTCGGTCAACCCGGTGGTGGGCGAGACCAACGACGGCTGGCTGAACGACATCTGCGGGCGGCACGTAAAGGCGGAGCACGTCCGCGCGGCTCTCCACGCGGCGCTCAGCGCCGCGGGCGCCGGGCCCGTGGAAGAAGGCTCGGTGGGCGCGGGCGCGGGCACGATGGCCTTTGGGTGGAAAGGCGGGATCGGGACCAGCTCGCGGCGCGTGCCGTTGCGCGGCGATGCGGTGTTCACCCTGGGCGTGCTGGTGCAAACCAACTTCGGCGGCACCCTGGCCATGGACGGCGTGCCCGTGTGGCGCGCATTGCAGCCGGCGCGGGACCGCGCGGCCGCGTCCTCCGGCGCCGAGTCGGCGCGCGCCAGCGAAATGGACAGGGGCGCAGCAACCAGCGCCCCTGCCAACGAAGGTGAAGGCGGGTCGTGCATGATCGTGGTGGCCACGGACGCGCCGCTCGATGCGCGGCAATTGAAGCGGCTGGCCGCCCGCGCCATTCACGGCATGGCGCGGACCGGGTCGAGCGGCAGCCACGGGAGCGGCGACTACGTGATCGCCTTCTCCACGGCCAACCGCTACCTGGCCCGCTCGAGCGGGGAAGCCGCCCCGCCTCCGCTGGCCGCGGCGCAGTGGTTGCGCGAGGATGATCTCTCGCCGCTCTTGGAAGCCCTGGTCGAGGCCACGGAGGAGGCCATCTACAACTCGCTGCTGCGCGCCACCACGGTGCGCGGGCGCGATGGTCATACGGCCGAGGCCATCCCCATCGAAAGGCTCAAGGCGCTGCTGAAGAGGAACTAGGGAGGCAGAGGAGGTACAGGAAGTGAAGGAAGTGCAGGACAACACCGACGCTACAGCGCGACCTGCGCGCGAAGTCTTACCTCTACTTCTCCTGCCTCCTTGCTTCCTCTGCCCCTGTTTTCTAGTCCCGGCAAATCTCCGAGAGGAGGACTTCGCGGCGGCGCAGGGCCAGCCGCTCGCAAAAGTCCAGGGTGAGCCAGTACACCTGCAAAGCCGCCGCTGCCAGCGCCACATACGCCGCCAGCGCCAGCCACAGGTTGCCCCACCACAGAGCCGCGGCGTAGATGCCGTAGATCAGCGCGTAGAGCACAATCTGCGTGCCCAAACCGATGAGCACGGAAATGCCCGACTGGTTCTGCTTGAACTGGTTGAAGTCCACGGCCCGGGGATAGTAGAGCGAGAGCAGGTTGCCCACAGTGAAGTGCACCAGCAGGCCGAAGGCCAGGGCCGCAAAGGTGGCGAACACGATCACGCCCTGCTGCCCGCCGAACATTCCCTCGACCAGCAGGAGGATCAGCAACGCCTGCGCGCCGAACAAGGCCCCGAGGGCGAGGTTCTTGGCCATCAGCACCTGGCGGAAAGGCACCGGCGCCATCAACAGCAACTGGATGCCGCGGGACTCGAAGGAAAAAGCGTTGTGCGACATGGGCACCACGATCAGCAACATGTAGCCAACGGCCGAGGGGAACAGCATCTCCGGAGAACGCTTGAGGAAGGAGAGCTTGTCGTCCGGCCGGTTGAACAGGATCCCGAGGAACAGAATCATGAAGAACGGAACGGCGAACTGCACCAGCGTGAGCGCGTTGCGGAAGAGGTAGCGGGTCTCCTTGCCCAGAAGGGCGGCCAGCGGCCCGGGAAGGAAACCGGCAGCACGGGCCGAGAGGCTGCTTTCGTCGAACTTCTCCAGGGGATCAACCGCTTGCGGCGCGGACCCCTCGCTGAACTCCTCCCCGCGGTATTGCGCCAGCAGGCGCGCGCGCAAGAGCGTAAGCAGCCCGGCGCACCATGCGGCCACCAGCGCGAACAGCAAGAGCGCCGCCCGGGGTTGGCCCGCTTGCGCGCTCCACAGGGCCCCGGACGCCGCCCCGGGGGGCAGCGCGGCCAGCCAGGGCAGGAAGGGAGCGACGAAGTTGTTGAACGCATCCCGCGGCACGCGCTCCGCCGCCGCGCCCAGCAATTGCGCGCTCAGCATGGCGAAGATGAACAGGAGGAAAAGCTTCTCCCGGGTGCGGCGCGCCGCCAGCAGCCGCTCCAGCCACAACATCACCAGCCGGTTGAGGCACACGCTGGCCGAGCCGAGCATGCCCAGAGCCGCCGCGACCCACAGCAGCAAGTCCATGCGCGCCGCGGCCACCCCGGCGCCGATGCACGCCAGCCAGAAAATGCAGGAGATGGCCACCGGGTCAAACAGCCCGTAAGCCAGGCTGATCAGGAAGAACGCCGTGAAGTGCAGGGGAAAGCGCCGCAGGTTTCGGGAATCGAAGTTCGCCGCCAGAGCCGAGAGCATCACCGGCAGGACTTGCCAGGCCAGGAACACGCCCCAGAGCAGGATGGAGAGCCGGGGAAACTGGTCCAGCCGGGCGAACGCGAAGGCGACGACTCCCAGCACCAGGCCGACAACCACGATGACGACGCCGCCGATAACCGTCACCAGCAGCCGCGCCACCAGCTCCAGTTTCTTCCCGGGGGCGCGGAGCGAGTTTACCGCCAGCCGCCAGCGCAGTCCGGCCACCAGCCAGATTTGGGTCAACACCGCGGGGTTCAAGCTCATGGCCTGCTCGCCGCTTCGAGGGACCTGTATGCAATGGAGCGATGAAGAACCCTGTAGACCTTCAGCGCGGGCGGGTTTTCACGCTTCCAGTCGTCTCGCGCACGGGGAAGGATTACGAGCGAATATTCCACTCTTTCCTCAACTGCTCGGGAGTGTAGCCTTTCCCCGCCGCGTCCCTCCTCCTCGCGGGTGCGGCGCATTTTCGGCGATGCCGTCGGGGTTGTGGGCGAGGAGCCAGTCCTCCAGATCATCCAGGCTCTGCATGGTCATCAAGACGGTGCGGGGCATGAACATCGCGTCTTCACGCTGCGCCATGCGTCACCTCTGGCTTCATCATAGCACGCCCGCTGCGGCGTTACGCCAGCCAGGAGAGCTCGGCGGTTTCGCGGGCGCCGCCGACGATTTGCAGGAAAATCTCTTCCAGGGTCATGGTGCGCCCGGCCCCGGCAGGGTCGGTGGCCGCGCGCACCCCGGCGCGCAGCTCTTCGAGCGAGCCCTGGGCCACCAGCCGGCCCTGGTGGATGATGGCCACGTGGCTGCACAGCCGCTCGACGATTTCGAGCACGTGCGAGGTGAGAAAAATGGTCGTGCCGCGGGAGACCATGCGCCCCAGCAGGCTCTTCAGCGTAACCGCGGCGACAGCGTCCACGCCCTCGAAGGGCTCGTCAAGGAACAGCACCTTGGGGCCGTGAATCACCGCCGCGGCCAGCGCCAGTTTCTTCTTCATGCCGTGGGAGTACTCGCCGGCCTGGGCCTTGGCGCGGTCGGCCAGCCCGACGAACTCGAGCAACTCCGCGGTGCGCTGGGCCGCCGTCTTGCGGTCCAGGCCGTACATGCGGCCGGTGAAGTTGAGGTACTCGGCCCCGGTCAGCCGGTCGTACAGGGCCAGCCCTTCCGGCACCACGCCGATCTGGCGCTTCACCTCAATCGGGTGCTTCAGCAGGTCCAGCCCCAGGATGCGGATCGTCCCCGCAGTGGGCTCCAGCAGGCCGGTGAGCATTTTGATGGTGGTGGACTTGCCGGCCCCGTTGGGCCCGAGGAAGCCGAAGAACTGCCCGGCTTCTACGGTAAGGCGCAGGCCATTTACGGCCAACAGACCGTTGGCGTCCGACCCGAAGCGCCGGATCAGGTTCTCGGTTTGGACGGCGGCGATCGTCATCGCAGACAGCTCGCAGCTACGGCTCACAGTCCACGGCCCACAACGGAGACGGTCCAGAGACTTGGCGCGCCCCATGCGACGGCCCACAGCGGTTGGACCGTGGGCGGCTGCCGCCTGGTACCGGGAAGCTGTCAGCCGCCCAAATCACCGGCAAGCTCCCCGGCATTACCCCGTCTTACTCGTCGCGGCGGCCGGTTTCGGCAGCACGGCGGTGACCGCGGGCAGCTCGATGCGGAAGGTGGCGCCGCCCTGGTGGCGATTGAAGCAACTGATGGTTCCGCCGTGCTCCTGCACGATGCCGTAGCAAATGCTCAATCCCAGGCCGGTGCCCTTGCCGACGGGCTTGGTGGTGTAGAACGGGTCGAAGACCGCCTGGGGATCCTTGATGCCCGGCCCGGTGTCGGCGAACTCGATCACCACGTTGGCCTTCTCCCGCAGGGTGCGCACGATCAGCGAGCCGCCCCCGGTCTCTGCCAGCGCGTCCACGGCGTTGCCGATAATGTTGAAGAACACCTGCAACATCTGATTGGGGTCGCAGCGGACGCCGGGGAGCACCGCTTCGGCCTGCAAATGGATGCGGATGTTCTTCGAGCGCAAGTCCAGGGTACGGAGCTGGATGGCGTTGTTCACCAGCGGGTTGATGTCCAGCAGGCTCTTCTCGCTGGGCGTCTGGCGCGCGAAGCTGAGCAGGTTGGTGAGCAGGTTCTTGGTGCGGCGGGCCTGCTCGCGGATTTTCTCGGCCACCGAGCGAGGCTTGTCGCCAAGCGAAGGGTCGTCCACCAACAGGTCGCTGAAACCCAGGATGGCCGTGAGCGGGTTATTGATTTCGTGGGCCGCGCCGGCGGCCAGTTGCCCGAGCGACGCCAGCTTCTCCGATTGCACGAAGGAAGTTTGCAGCCGCCGCAGGTTGGCCAGGGCCTGTTGCGCGGACTTCAGCAGGCGGAGGCGCTCGCGGTCCACCAGTTGCTGGCGCAGAAACAGCAGCGAGGTGAACACCACGATGGCCACCAGCGTCACCAGCAGGCGGAAGTCGCGCACGCGCGCCGGCATCTCCGAATGGGTCAGCGTCCAGAAGGCCATTACCGGCATGGAGAGCACGGCGGCCATGGCCAGGCGCGCCGACCAGTTCGCTTCCGGGCGCGTGGTTTCCTCAATCGGGCCAGGCTCCGCGGGCGGGGCCAGTCGGCTGGCCAGGAACCCGGCCGTGCCGAACCACACGAACGAAGCTACCAGCGGGACGTCGAGCAGGCTGCCGGTGCGGTAGTTGTCGGCGGTGATCTGCAGGTTGGCCGCCTGCGAAGACATGGCATACAGGATGGCCGCCCCGGTGAGGTGCGCGTAGATGGCGCGCCACGGCCCTTGCGCGCGCCAGCACAGGAAGGCCATGCCGGCGGCGAAGATGCTGTTCTCGATCAGGTACACCAGGTCGAAGCGCCGCCCGTAGAGGCCCACGTCGTAGTGCACGTACTGCCAGGGGATGACGATAAAAAGGTAGACATACAGCCACCACAGCAGCAGCAGCACGAAGTCCAGGTAACCGAAGCGCAGGCTGCTGTCGGCCCGCCGCGAGTGCGGACGCAGCGCCAGCGCGCCGATCATCGGCACCGTGTGCAGAAAGAAAATCACGTCCCCGATGAACGGGTTAGGTACCTCGTGTTCCAGGTACACCTCGTAGTAAGTCCAGATGAGCTGCCCGGCCAGCCACATGGAGCAGCCCAGCGCCAGCAGCATCCAGAATGTATTCCGGCGCCAGTGGGGCGTGGCCGCATTGCTCAACAATCCGGCGTTGGCGAAGAGCGGCACCAGGCATTGCATCAAGTTGCCGAACACCAACTCCCCTCGGCTGCCGTCGGCAAGCAGCAGCGAACCCAGCGCGTAGCCGGCCACCAGCAGGACCCACGCGGCGAGCATCCAACGGGCTGTCGATGAAAGGGGCACCGGCGCAACCGCCAAGATTCTAGCCCAACTGCCACGCCAGCCGTAGGGGCGGCGGGCGCGCCGTTTGTGGCCCGCATCCAACACCCAGCGAGGCTTGGGGAGCCCCCACCCGCTTTGCGCTCCGGAGAGCGCGTGCTAGGCTTGGCTTTCTTGTTGAGCTGCGGGAACACGCATGGGATGAGGCGCTTCCACCACAGGCCAATCCGGCAGGCCGCTGTCACACTCGCGCTGTGCTTCACTCCCTTCACCGTTTCCGCGCAGGTGTGCCCGGAAGCGAGCACAGGCGTGGTGGACATCCGCGCGGCGCAGCAGCGCGCGGACCGCAAGTCCATCCTCTATGACGGCGATGTAGTGGCCTGCTACGAGAACCTGCGGCTGCGCGCGGACCGGATCCAGTACAACACGGAAACCTACCAGGCCACGGCCACCGGGAACATCCAGTTCGATGTGGATAACCAGCACTTCGAAGCGGACGAGGCCGCTTACAACTTCAAAACGCGCAAGGGCGTGCTGCGCCGCGTGCGTGGCACGGTGCGCGTGGCCCGGCGGCCCAATCCGGACATTCTGGTGAGCGACAATCCCTTGCAGTTCGAGGCCCGCGAAATCGAGCGCGTGGACGAAAAAACGTACCTCATCCGCGGGGCCTGGTTCACCGTGTGCCCGCCGGACAAGCCCATCTGGAAGTTCTACGCGCCGCGGGCTACGGTCAAGCTCGAGCGCCAGGTGCGCCTGGAGCACGCCAGCTTCCGCATCTTCAACATCCCGGTGCTCTATCTTCCCGCGGCCACCGCGCCCGCCGGACGCAAGCTGCGGCAGTCCGGCTTCCTGATGCCGCACTTCGCCAACTCCACGCGCAAGGGCTTCGTGGTGGGCGATTCGTTCTACTGGGCCCCGGCGGAGTGGATGGACGTCACGCTGGGCGCGGAATACCTGAGCCGGCGCGGCCACAGCCAAATCGCCGAGATGCGCGCACGGCCTGCGGAAACCATCCGCGTGAGCGCCAACTACTACGGCGTGGACGACCGCGGGCTGATCGGGCCGGGCGGCGTGCGCGTGCCGCAGGACGGCCACCAGGCCCACGTGTCTCTCGACGCCCTGCTGCCTTACGGCTGGCGGGCGGTGGCCGACCTGAACAAGCTCACCTCGCTCAGGTTCCGCCTGGCGTTCGCGGAGACCTTCACCGAGGCCGCCAACCCGGAGACGCGCAGCACCGCCTTCCTGACCAACAACTTCCGGGGCTACAGCCTCAACTTCTCGACGGTGAACTACAAGAACTTTCTGAGCGCCGCGCCGGAAACCGCCGCGGTGCTGCGCGCGGTCCCGGGCGCGCGGTTCAGCTCCGTCGAGCAGTCTCCGTGGAAGCGACTGCCGGTCTATTTCGGTTTCCACGTCACGGCGGACGCCACGCACCGCAGCGACCCGCTGCTGGAAACCGCTGAAGCGGTGCAGCGCACCGAAGTGGCCCCGCGCGTGACCATCCCGCTGCGCTGGGGGCCCTGGCTGGGATGGACCAATTCCTTCACCCTGCGGACCACGCGCTACGGCTCGCAATTCCTGGCCGGCACGGTGGTGGGCGATTCGGTGCGCCGCACCACCGCGGAGCTGACCACCGATCTGCGCCCGCCGTCGTTCTCCCGCGTCTGGCGGCCGCGCGCGGAAGGGGGCCGCGCCTGGAAGCACGTAGTTGAGCCGAAGGTGGTGTACCGCTTCGTGGACGGCGTGGAGAGCTTCGCGCGCTTCCTGCGCTTCGACGAGAACGACACGGTGACGGACACCAATGAGGTGGAGTACTCGATCACCCAGCGCGTTTTCTTCCGGGACGCGGGCCAGCAGGCGGAGGAGCTGTTGAGCTGGCGCGTGGTGCAGAAACACTACTTCGACCGGACGTTCGGCGGAGCCATCGCGCCGGGCGCACGCAACACCTTTCAGGCGCTCTATTCGGTGACGCCCTTCGCCTTCGCCGACGGCGCGCGGCGCTTCTCACCGCTGGTGAACGACATCCGCATCCTGCCCGGGCGCAAGCACGACGCGCAGTTGCGCATGGACTACGATACGCAGCGCTCGCGCATCACCGCCTACAGCGCGCTGGTGAAGATACGGCCCTACGGCGAGTCGTTCATCACCCTGGCGCACTTCGCCACGCGCTCGAACCCCGTGCTCCAGCCGCGCTCGCACCAGATCCGCGCGCTGGTGGGCTACGGCGAAATCCAGCGGCGCGGCGTCAATGCCATCTTCGGCTTCAGCTACGACGTGCGCCAGGGCTTCTTCCAGAACCAGGTGGTGCAGGTGAGCTGGAACGGCTCCTGCTGCGGCATCGGCGTCGAGTTCCGCCGCCTGGCGCTCGGCCCGCTGCGCAGCGAAAACCAGTTCCGCGTGGCGCTGATGATCGCCAATATCGGCACGTTCGGGAACCTGCGCCGGCAGGAGAAGGTGTTTTGAGCCGTAGGGCGCTGCTTGCTGCGCCCCGGGTCGGGCTTGCGTGGCTCCACGGGGCGGCCCAGGGCGAGATGGCCGTGCGCGGCTCGCTCGTTGAACCGGGGCATGCTGCAAACCGGGCGCAGCAAGCAGCGCCCCTACGGGCCAAATTGACCGGGAGTTGGCGACATTTGCAGAGGACAGACCTGGAGGTCTGTCCTACACTTGGACCATGAGCGACGTGCTGCCGTGGCTGGAATACAGATGGAACTTTGATTTTCCGGTGGGGATGTACCGCGCCATCCTGGAGCGGCTCCGCGGCGCCCCTGCGCGGATGGAGGAGCTGTTGCGCAAGGCGCCCCCGGAAGCACTGGCGCGCCAGCCCGCAGGCAAGTGGAGCGCGCTCGAGCATGCCGGGCACCTGTGGGTGCTCGACGAACTGCACCATCACCGCGTGGAACAGTATTTGGGCGGTGACCATGTGCTGGACGCGGCGGACATGACCAACCGCAAGACCGAAGAAGGCAACTTCAACCAGATGCCCGTCGAACACGTCCTGGCCGGTTTCCGCCTGGCGCGCGAAGCCATGGTGCGTCTGCTGGAGCCGCTCACGCCCGAAGACGCAGCGCGTGTCGCCACGCACCCCCGCTTGAAGCTGCCCATGCGCTTGGTGGATATGTGCTACTTCGTGGGCGAACACGACGACCACCACCTGGCCGCCGCGCGCGCCGCCATGCTGTAGGACAGGTCTCTGCAGAATGCTGAAAACGCTGCCCCTGGCCCATCGGCCTCGGCGTTTCCACACGCTTGCTTCTTTGCTACAGTCACGGTCGTAACGACTGCGGACAGAAGCGCGGGTCTGTTCTGCATCTATGGACCTTCACTCTTTGCCCATCGAAGAACTGGCGCCGCTGGTGCGCAGGCGCAAGGCGTCGCCCATCGAGCTGACGCGCGCGTATCTCCAGCGCGTCGAGAAACTGAATCCCGCATTGAACGCGTACATCACCGTGACCGCCGAGCGCGCGCTGGCGGACGCGCGCCGCGCCGAACGCGAAATCCAGCGCGGCCAGTACCGCGGGCCGCTGCACGGCATCCCCATTTCGCTCAAGGACAACATCTACACCCGCGGGGTGCGCACTACGGCCGGCTCCAAGGTCCTGGCGGAGTTTGTGCCCGGCGAAGACGCGGACGTGGCCCAGCGACTGTTCGCGGCGGGCTCCATCCTTCTGGGCAAGACCAACCTGCACGAGTTCGCCTACGGCGTGGCCACCGAGAACCCGCACTACGGCCCCGCGCGCAATCCGTGGGACACGGCGCGCATCCCCGGCGGCTCCAGCGGCGGCTCGGCCGCGGCCATTGCCGCGGGATTGTGCGCGGCGTCCATCGGCACAGACACCGGCGGGTCGATCCGCATCCCAGCGGCGCATTGCGGGATCGTGGGGTTGAAGCCGACGTTTGACGCGGTGAGCGTTCACGGCATTGTGCCGCTGTCGCTCAGCCTGGACCACGCCGGGCCGCTGGCGCGCACCGTAGGCGACGCGCTGCTCCTGTACGAGGCGGCGGCGCGCCCGGCGGACGAGCGCCGCGTGCTTGCCGCCATGGCCCGCGCCGACCTCAAGCGACTCCGCCTTGCCGCGTCCGTGAAAAAGCCGCTGCGTGGCGCCGTGCTCGGCCGCCCGCGCGAGTACTTCTTCGAAGGTCTGGACGCGGAAGTGCAGCAGGCCGTCGAACGCGCAGTGCAGGCCTGCGAGGAATTGGGCGCGCGCGTGGTGGAAGCCGCTGTGCCCGGCATGCGCGAGATGACCGAACCCAGCACGCACATGGCTCTGGCTGAGGCGCGGGCGTGGCACCAGTCGCAGGGATGGTTCCCGGCGCGCGCCGGGGATTATGGCGAAGACGTCCGCAAGCGGCTGGAGATGGGCGCGGAAGTGCGCGCGGTGGATTACATTGAATCGCTGCGGCGGAAGGCGCTGCTCACCGCGGAGATGCGCGGAGTGTTCCGCCGCGTGGACGCGATCTTCGCCCCGGTAACGCCTGTGGCTGCCACGCTCATCGGCCAGAACGTTGTGCTGCTCGGCGGGCAGGAAGAGCCGGTGCGCGCCGCGCTGCTGCGGTTGAACCGGCCGGCAAACTTCGCCGGGCTGCCGGCCATCTCCGTGCCCTGTGGTTTTACATCCGGCGGGCTGCCGATTGGCCTTCAGCTCATCGGCCCGCCGTTCGGCGAACGCGACCTGTGCCATATTGCCCGAGCCTACGAGCAGGCGCATGAATGGCGTAAAGCGCGGCCGCCCCTGCACGGGCACGCCTAGGCGGAGTGCCTGTGCCGCCCGGCATCTCGTGGTATCCTTTCGCGCTTCTGTCTTCTGCGATATGTTCAAGGAGGCCCAATGCCCAACGCCCGAAAAACCGGCCGGGTCTGGATTTGCACCTTTGTTCTACTGGCGCTGGCGCTGCCGGGCGCGGCGCAGAGCGGGCAGACCGCGCCGTTCACGATTCTGGTGACCAATGATGATGGCTACACCGCGCCGGGCATCCGCGCGCTGGCCGAGGCGCTGAAGCCCCTAGGCGAGGTGATCGTGGCCGCGCCGGCGCAGAACCAGAGCGGCAAAGGCCACAGCATCGTCACGTCCGACCCCATCCCGGTGTTCGAGCGCAAACAGCCGAGCGGCGTGGTGTGGTACGCCATCGAAGCCACGCCGGCCACGGCTACGCGGCTGGCGCTGGACAAGCTCGTGCCGCGCCGGGCCGACGGTTCGCCGCGCGTGGACTTGGTGGTGAGCGGCATCAACCGCGGCGAGAACCTGGGCATCGTTGTGTATTACTCGGGCACTCTGGGGGCGGCGCGCGAGGCATCCTTCACGGGGATCCCCGCGATTGCCGTTTCCATGGCCGGCGACAACGAAGCGGACTACGCGGCCACGGCAGCGGCCGTGCGCGTCCTGATCGAGCAACTGCGCGAGAAGAAGCTGATCCAACCCGGCCTGTTCCTCAATGTGAACGCGCCCGCGGGACAGACCAAGGGCGTGATGGTCACCCGCCTCAGCCTGAAAGCCAACGAGCAGATTTACGACCGCCGGGAGAATCCGCGCAAACGCATCTACTTCTGGCCGGATTACCGCCCGCTTGAGACCGACGACGAGGGCACCGACGTGTGGGCCTTCGCCCTGGGCTACATCACCGTGACGCCCATGGTGCTGGACACTACGGCCGAGAAACAGCTTGGGACCATGAAAGCGCTGGAGAAGAGGGGGAAGTGAGGGGAAGGAAACGAAGTAAAGGAGGTAAAGGAAGTAGAGGACAAGACCTGGACCGGTTGGCGACGGTTGGTCATGTAGGGGGTTTCCTTAACTTCCTCTGCTTCCTATACTTCCTCTTGCTTCCTTTGGTTGCCAGACGAACATCACCGCACGTCCTTTGTTGCCGCGCAAGGCTGGCACAGGGGGCGCGTCCAATTTGAGCCTTAGGAAGCGGCCGGCCATCTAATAGGGGCGGGGGAATCACGGAAGAAATGGCGGCAGACGTCAGCGTCGGAGGAGCATTGGTGGCGGGCGTGGTGTCGTTCCTCTCGCCGTGCGTGCTGCCGCTGGTGCCGGGCTACATTTCGATGCTGAGCGGCGTGGGCGTGGAGCAACTGCGCGCCGGGCAGGCGCCACGGCGGACGCTCCTGGCCACGTCGCTGGCATTTGTCCTTGGGTTCTCGATTGTGTTCATCGCCTTTGGCGCGTCGGCCAGCGCCGTGGGCCAATTCCTGGTGCGCAACAAGACGCTGCTGGCGCCGGTGGCCGGGGCGGTGATTGTGCTTTTCGGGCTGCACCTTGTGGGCTGGCTCTCGCAACTCGAGCAGCGGCTTGGCCTGGTCTTGGGGGCACTGCTGCTGGCCGCGGCGGCCACGTTGCGCTTCAGGCCGGATTTGCTGCGCGGATTGCTCGAACCAATTCACCTGGCTTCGGTGGCGGTGATTTTCCTGGCCGGCCCGGCGCTCGCGCAATTGCTGTCGCGCGACGTGCACCTGCGCAACGTCGGGGAGCAGCCCGGCATGCTGGGGGGCTTCCTGATGGGCTTCGCTTTCGCCTTCGGCTGGACGCCGTGCATCGGGCCGATCCTGGCCAGCGTTTTACTGGTGGCGGCAACGAAGGAAACCGTGGGCCAGGGCGTTTTTCTCCTGAGCGTGTACTCCGCTGGACTGGCCATCCCCTTCCTGTTGACGGCGGCGGGCATCGGGGCCTTCCTCAAGTTCTACCAGCAGTTCCGCCGCCACCTGCACACCGTCGAAGTGCTCAGCGGCGCGCTGCTGCTCTTTGTCGGCGGGTTGGTTTTTGCCAACCGGCTGACGTGGCTGAGCGGCAAACTGTCGTTCCTGAATTATTTCGCATGGTGAAGCGTCCAACGGCAAGGAGAAAAACAGCATGGATGAAGCCTCAGCAAGGCCGGTGGTGGAGCCGCCGCCGCCGGGGCCGAAGAAGAATCCCCTGCTGGTGATGCTCACAGTCGTGGCCCTGCTCGGCTCGGTGGCGGCAGCGAACTACTACGAAGCCACGGGCAGAGCGGCGAGCGGGCTGACCATCACCGACCTGAAGAGCCGGCCGATTGACCTAGCGCCGTACAAGGGCAAGGTGGTGGTTATCAATTTCTGGGCCACCTGGTGCGGCCCGTGCCTCATTGAAATGCCGTGGTTCATCGAGTTCCAGGAGAAGTACAGTCCGCGCGGCTTCACCATGCTGGGCATCGCCATGGACGATGAAGGCCGCAGCGTGGTCGAGCCGTGGGTGGCCGAGCAGCGGTTCGAAGTCAACGGCCAGGCGGGCCACCGTCTGAACTATCCCATGTTCATCGGCAGCGAGCCCGTGGCGGAAGCCTACGGTGGCATCATCGGCCTGCCTACTACGCTGGTGGTCAGCCGCGAGGGAAAGATCGTCCACCGCTTCATCGGCCTGGCCAGCCATGAAAAGCTGGTGGCCGCCATCGAGAAACTCCTGGACAATTAAGTGATGGGGTAATGGAGTGATTGAATGGCTCAATCACACAATCACTCCATCACACCATGACCCCAATCTCTGCCACTCTGACTGGAATCAACCAACAACTTTCTTTACGAAGGCGGTGACGTCGGCCCAGGCGGCCTTGGCCTGCTCGGCGTTGTAGCGGCCGGGGTTGGTGAAGTTCATGAAGGCGTGCTGGGTGCCGGGGTAGATCTTGATGGTGACGTTCTTGCCCAGCTCCTTGAGCTTGGCCTCCACCGGGGGCAGGCCATCGTTGATGCGCGTGTCGCTCTCCGCGAAAACCCCGAAGATGGGGCAGGAGATTTTCTCCGCCTTCTCCACGGCCGGGGCGCTGCCGTAGAAGGGCATGGCGAAAGCGATCTCATTCGACTCGGTGGCGAAGTTGAAGGTGTTCCCGCCGCCCCAGCAGAAGCCGGTGACGCCGATCTTGTCCTTCCTCACGTCCTTGCGCGACTTCAGGTAGGCCACGGCGGCGTGCAGGTCGGCCACCACGCCGGCCCGGTCGAGCGCGCGGATGCCTTCTCCGGCAGCCTGCATGGACTCGAACTTCTGCGTGCCGCCCGCGCGCGAGAGGAAGTCCACGGCAATGGCGGCCAGGCCCTCGCCGGCCCAGCGCTGGGCCATGTCCAGCACAAACTCGGTGAGCCCGCGGTTTTCGTGGATGACGATGATGGCCGGGAATGTGGCGCCCTTCTTGGGTTTGCACAGGTAGGCGCCGATGTCGAACTCCGCGCTCTTGAACTTCACCCATTCCGAGGCGATCTCCGGCGGCAGGCGCTTTTCGCCGGCGGCGATGGATTCGCTGGGGGTGGGCGGCGCCTGGCCCTGCAACGCGGCGTATTCCGGCCAGTTGTAGGCCTCCCACTCGGCGGCGAAGCCGCTTTCGAGCAGGATCTGCTGGGCCAGCAGGATGCTGCCGGTGGCGTAGGCCAGTTTCTGGAAAAATTCGCGCCGGGAGAGGCCCCCGCCGCGGTAGCTCTCGATGAGTTCTTCGACCTGTGTTTGCTGGATGGTGGTCATGGGTGAGTCTCCTCCCTGTTGGCAGACGCATTCACGCGCCCTTCCGTTTCACGCGGACGGGCCTGGATTCTCCGCGCGGGGCTGCGGTCCCATCCGGCCGGCTGCAGCGCGCCCTCCGCCTGCTATAATGTGGCGCATGATGGATGAACACGACTTCCGCGGCAAGTGCGACGCCGCATTCGAGGCTCTGCGCGCGCGGCTGCTGGCCCTTTCCGACGAATACGGGTTCGAGGTCGAGGGGCTGGGCGAAAAACTCGAACTCCACTTCGACGACCCGGAGGAGACCCGCTTCGTGATCAGCCCCAACACGCCGGTGCGGCAGATCTGGATTTCCGCGCTGACCACCAGCTTCAAGCTGGGCTGGTCGGAGGAGGCCGGGGCGTTCACGCTGGAGAAAACAGGGGAGACGCTCGAGCAGTTGATGAGCCGTGCGTTGTCGCAGCAACTTGGCGCGCCGGTGAGCGTCTAATGGGGGTGGTGTGGAAGGAGTTGGGAGTGAGGGCAAAGTGCGGAAGGTGAATCGAAAAAGCATGAGACGCGTAGCGCACAGGCCCGAGAAGCAGGTTGGAAAAACGAACCTGGCCATCTTCGCCTCGCTAACCACCGGGCTGGCGCTGGGCGCGCTGGCGGCCGGAGCCCAGGAAATACCGAAGGCGGAGGCCGTGGTCAAGCCTGCGGCTTACGTTTCCCTGGCGCCGGTGCCGCAGGGGGCGGCGTTTGAAGTGGCGGTGGTGGCGGAGATTCTGCCCGGCTTTCACATCAACTCGAACAAGCCGCTGGAAGACTACTTGATCGCCACGACGCTCAAGCCCGAGCTGCCGCCGGGTCTGCGCTTGGTGGAAACCGCGTTTCCGAAAGCCAAGTTGCAGAAGTTCGATTTCTCCGAGAACGCGCTGGCCGTCTTCGACGGCAGCGTCACGGTGCGTCTGAAGCTGCAGGCGGCCGGGGACGCGCCGCTTGGCGCGGTGAAGATCCCCATGACCCTGCGCTACCAGGCCTGCAACGACCGCGCCTGCCTCCGCCCGGTGAACAAGCCCGTGGTGGCGGAAATCACCGTGGCCGCAGCCGGGACCAAGCCGCAGGTGCAGCATCCCGGGATCTTTGGCAAGCGGTAGCTCCACCGGAGTTTGCAACGGAACACGGAGGGCAGGCTGCAAGCCTGCGCCGCCACCCGGCCTCAAGGGCGAGCATGAAACCGTGGGCCAGCTTGCGCAGCGCCTTCACCGACAGAAAGACGGAAGACTACCTGTACCGCCTGCTGCCGGCCAGCGACCCGCTGCTGGCGGAGATGGAACGCTACGCCGCGCGGCGCCACGTGCCCATCGTCGGCCCGGCAGTGGGGCGTTTACTGGCGCTGCTGGCGCAGGCGAGCGGAGCGCAGCGCATTTTCGAGATGGGCTCGGCTATTGGTTACTCCACGCTGTGGCTGGCGCGCGCCGCCGGCCCGGGCGCTGAGGTGTTCTACAGCGACGGCGACCCAGGCAACGCGCGGCGGGCCGCCGCTTCCTTTCGCCGCGCGGGCGTCGCGGCGCGCATCCGCGTACTCACCGGCGATTCGCTGGCCCTGCTGCGCGGGACGAAGGGAATGTTCGACCTGATCTTCATTGACGTGGACAAACACCAGTACCCGGCGGCATTGCGCGTCGCGCTCGCCAAGCTGCGCCGCGGCGGGCTGCTGGTGGCCGACAACGTGCTGTGGTCCGGCCGCGCCGCGCGCCAAGCCAAAAGCGGCGACCGCGACACCCGGGGCATCCAGCGATTCAACCGGCTGGTTCATTCTTCTAAGCAGCTCTCCCCGGCAGTTGTGCCGCTGCGCGATGGCGTGCTGATCGCGCGCAAGCGGTAGCCGCTTTCGGCTGTCAGGTGTCAGCCGCCAGCGTTCAGCCTTCAGCCATCGGCGCTCAGCCTGCTGCCTTCGCCGTCTGCTTGGAACTGGTTGCGAACCGCAGGGGCAACTCGGTGGGCCGCCCTTTCCCAGGTTTTGGGGCAACGAACGGGCGGCATTTCAACACGACAGTGGAAAGCTGACGGCTGAAAGCTGGACGCTGACGGCTGAAGGCTTCTTCTATCGAAAGAGGTTTTTCGCGAAGAAGACCAGGTTGGCGGGGCGCTCGGCCAGGCGGCGCATGAAGTAGGGGAACCACTGCGTGCCGTAGGGGATGTACACACGCATGCGGTAGCCATCGCGCACCAGTTGCTGCTGCAAATCCGCGCGGATGCCGTAGAGCATCTGGAACTCGAACGTATGCTTGCCGATTCCGTTCTGCGCGGCAAAATCGCGCGTGGCGGCGATCATGGCCGGGTCGTGGGTGGCAATGCCGTGGTAGATGCCGCTGGGTAGCAGTAGCTTCATGACCTTCACGAAGTTCGCGTCCACCTCCCGCTTCTCGGGGAAGGCCACTGACACCGGCTCCTTGTAGGCGCCCTTGCACAGGCGCAGCCGCGAGCCGGCCGCCAGCAACCCGCGCACGTCTTCCTCGGTGCGGTACAGGTAGGCTTGCATCACGGTCCCGACGGCGGCGCTTTTGGCGCGCACGCGTTTGCACAGGTCCACGGTGCGCTGCGTGTACTCGGAGCCTTCCATGTCTATGCGGACGAAGTTGTTGTGCCGGGCGGCGTGCTCCACGATGGAGGTGAGCAGCTCTACGCACAGGCGCTCGTCCAGGTCCAGCGCCAGTTGCGTGAGCTTGAGGGAGACGTTGGCGTCGAGCTTTTCCGCGGCGATGCGGTCGAACACCCCGAAGTACATCTCGCGCACCTGGCGAGCTTCGGCTTCGCTGGCCACGTTTTCGCCCAGGAAGTCCAGGCTGGCGCTCATGCCGGCCTGGTTCGAGGCGCGGGCAGCGGCGATGGCGTCGTCGAGCGTTTCCCCGGCCACGAAGCGCCGCGCCACGCGCCGGCTCACCGCGTTGCGCGTGATCCAGCGGGCGGCGCGCGGAGATTCGCTCAGTTGGAGAAGGGTGGTCCGCAGCATCGAAGAAGCGAAAGACTACCACAGAGGCCGCGGAGTACGCAGAGCTCGCGCGGAATCAGGTTACGCCGTGAACTGCGTTCTCTGCGGTGAGTCCTTATCCGTGCTGGGCTTCGAGGAAGCGCTCGGCTTCGATGGCGGCCATGCAACCGGAGCCGGCGGCGGTGACCGCTTGCCGGTAAACGTGGTCCTGTACGTCGCCCGCGGCGAAGACGCCCGGGATTTTGGTGCGCGCGCCGCCGGGCACGGTGACCAGGTAGCCGTTGGCGTCCGTCTCGAGCTGGCCGCGGTACACCTCCGTGTTGGGGTTGTGGCCGATGGCGATGAACAGGCCCGCCGCGGGGATCACCGAGGACTGCTTGGTCTCCAGATGGCGGACCTTCACTCCTTCCACTTCGCCCTTGGCCACGTCCAGCACATCTTCCACCACGGCTGGCGTGAGGAAGTGAATCTTCTCGTTCTTGCGGGCGCGGTCCAGCATGATTTTGGACGCGCGGAATTCGCTGCGCCGGTGCAGCAGGGTCACTTTGCTGGCAAACTTGGTCAGGAAGGTGGCCTCCTCCATGGCCGAGTCGCCGCCGCCCACCACGACAATTTCCTTGCCGCGGAAGAAGTAGCCGTCGCAGGTGGCGCAGGTCGAGACGCCGTGGCCCATCAGCTGCTTCTCCGAGTCCAGCCCGAGCAGCCGCGCCGACGCCCCGGCGGCAATAATCAGCGCCTGGGCCTCGTAGGTTTCTTTCCCGGCGGTGATTTTGAACGGCCGCCTGGACAAATCCGCGGCGGTGACCGCGCCGGCCTTGAACGTGGCCCCGAAGCGCTGCGCCTGCTTGCGCATGTTCTCGATGAGCTGCGGGCCCAGGATGCCTTCGGGGAAGCCGGGGTAATTCTCGACGTCGGTGGTGAGGGTGAGCTGGCCGCCGGGCTCGTAGCCGTCAATCACCAGCGGGGCCAGGTTGGCGCGCGCCGTGTAGATGGCGGCGGTGAGTCCGGCGCAGCCGCTGCCGATGATGATGACGTTGTGCATGTTCCCCCTGTAGGGGCGGGTTTGCCCCGCCACGTCTCTTTGGCAGCCACGGGGCGGCGTAAAGCCGCCCCTACAAAAGATGCACATTGTAGCATCGCGGTCGCACCGTCCGGATGGCCGCAGCAGCAGACCGACCGGTGAACCAAGACACAGAGTCACTGAGAGAACAGCAAGCACGGAGCTGTGTGAAGAAGTCCTGACCTCGCGCTTTCTCTCTGTGTTCCATGATCCTCCGTGGCCTCAGTGTTGAAGCTCTGCTTCCCTTCAGGGATAATGCGGGCCGCATCGGAGAGAGAGAGGAGATTGGTCATGGCGCGACCGGCGGGCACCTACGCTATCTTCGAAACCACGCAGGGGGAAATTGTCATCCGGCTGCTGGAGAAGGAAGCGCCGAAGACGGTGGCGAATTTCGTGGGCCTGGCCGAAGGCAGCAAGGAGTTCACTGACGAGCGCACCGGGCAAAAGGCCAAGCGGCCCTACTACGACGGCTTGGGCTTCCACCGCGTCATCCCCAAGTTCATGATCCAGGGCGGCTGTCCCCTGGGCACCGGCACCGGCGGCCCGGGCTACAAGTTCGCTGATGAGTTCCATGCTTCGCTCAAGCACGACAAGCCCGGCAAGCTCTCCATGGCCAACGCCGGGCCGGGCACCAACGGCAGCCAGTTCTTTATCACCGTGGCGGCCACGCCGTGGCTGGACAACAAGCACTCCATTTTCGGCGAAGTGGTGGAGGGCCAGGACGTGGCCGACAAAATTTCCAATTCGCCGCGCGACGCGAACGACCGCCCGCGCACCCCGGTCAGCATCCAGAGGCTGCGCATCGAGCGCGTCTAGCGCGGGCCTCCTTAGGAACGCCGTGGACGATCTTGGCAAAGCGGTCCAGGAGCAGTTCGGATCCGGCGCCATCTCCGCTCCGGTCCGCATGTTTCAGACAGGAGGCCATCCCGTGCTCAAAGAATTCAAAGAATTCGCCATGCGCGGCAACGTGCTGGACATGGCCGTGGGCATCATCATCGGGGCCGCGTTCGGGAAAATCATCACCTCGTTCGTGGAAGACATCCTCATGCCCCCGCTGGGCCTGCTGCTCGGCAAAGTGGACTTCTCCAATTTGTTCGTGAGCCTGAGCGAGCAACACTTCCCGTCGCTGGGGGCGGCCAAGGCCGCGGGCGCGGCCACCCTGAACTACGGCGTATTCCTCAACCACGTGGTGAACTTCGCCATCGTGGCCTTCGCCGTGTTCCTGCTCATCCGCCAGGTGAACCGTCTGAAGCGCCAGCCCGCTCCCGCCGCGCCCACCGCCAAGGACTGCCCGCATTGCCTGATGAGCGTGCCGCTCCAGGCCACCCGCTGCGGCCATTGCACCTCGCAACTCAGCGCGCCATAGGGCGCCGACAGACGGAGGTTCTTTATGCGCACCCGCATGGCTCGCTGGATCGCGTTAGTCGCCTTGTCGCTCGTCCTGTGCGCAGCGCCCGCGTCGGCGCAAACCAAAATCACGGACGCGCTGGGCTTGGGCAAGAAGGCCCCGCTCAGCAACGAGAAGATTGCTTCCGGCCTAAAGGAAGCCTTGCAAGTGGGCGCCGGCAACGCCGTGCAGTCCACCGGCAGGGTGGACGGCTACTTTGCCAACGCCGCCATCAAGATTCTGATGCCGGAGAAAATGCGCACCGTCGAAAAGAGCCTGCGCGCCGCCGGGCAGGGTCCTAAGCTGGACGAGTTCATTCTCAGCATGAACCGCGCCGCAGAGAAGGCCGCGCCCTTTGCCAAAGACATTTTCTGGAGCGCCATCAAGGAAATGACCTTCGACGACGCCCGGCGCATTCTGGCCGGCGGCGACACCGCCGCCACCGAGTACTTCAAGACCAAGACCACGGCGAAGCTCTCCGCCGCGTTTACCCCGGTTGTCCAGAAGGCCACGGAAGAGGTGGGCGTCACCCGGCAATACAAGGAACTCACTGCGCGCGCCCAGTCCATCCCCTTCCTGCGAACCCAATCGCTGGACGTGGACCAATACGTGGTAGGCAAGGCGCTGGACGGCCTCTTCTTCGTGCTGGCCGAGGAAGAAAAGAAAATCCGCACCAATCCGGCCGCGCGCGTCACCCAACTGCTCAAGGACGTGTTCGGCCGGAAGTAGCCCGTGCGCGCGCCGCATTCGCCAGGGCTTGACAAGCCCTCTGCATTTATCTACATTAATCGCCGTAGTTAACCGCGGTTAATAGGAGGCCGCCTGCTGGCCGCGATCCTCCGGGGCCTGCTCCGGGAGCTGCTGTGGTCCGTGCTGGCTTGGGTGGCCTGGACTGCGTTCGACTGAGGTGGCGCCATGAACTTCTGGCTGCGATCGTTGCTGGGCATGGTGGTGTTCCTGGGGGGAACGGCCGGGATTCTCTTCGGCGCGGCCGGCCGCTGGGACGTGCCGCAGTTCCGGGCCTACGTCCTGACCCTGGGCATCATCTTCATCATCGCGCTGTTAAACGTGGACCGCGACCTGGTGAAAGAGCGCGCCAAGCCCGGCCCCGGCGGGCAGGACCTGGGGCTGCGCCGCAACGCCATCCTGGTGATGGTGGCGCACTGGGCGCTGGCGGGCGCGGACGTGGGGCGTTTCCACTGGTCGGACACGGTTCCCCGCTGGGGACAGTGGGCCGGCTTGGCCACGATGGTGGCGGCGTTGTCGCTCTCTTTCTGGGCCGTGCGCACGAACCGCTTCTTCTCGTCGGTGGCGCGCATCCAGCGCGACCGCGGGCACGTCCTGGTCACCGGCGGGCCCTATCGCTTCATCCGTCATCCCGGCTACGCCGCGTCCATCACCTGGTTCCTGGTGAGCGGCATTGCCCTGGGCTCCTGGCTCTCCATCCTTCCGAGCGCAGTGGGCGGCGTGCTCCTGTTCCTGCGCCGCCTGCGCATTGAAGAGAAGCTGCTCTTCGCCGAACTGGAAGGTTACCGGGAGTACGCGCAGCGCGTGCCGTGGCGGCTTTGCCCCGGGATTTGGTAGCCGGGAAGGGCGCTTCCACACGCAGAGACGCCAAGCGCGCAGAGCCTCCCTGAGAATCCCCTCCAATCGCTCCCAGGAACGTCGCGAGGGCGGGGCTAATCGGACCGGAAGGCTTCCTGGCAGGCGTCGCACGGGCAGATTTCCCGCAAATAATCGAAGCTGTAGATGCCGGTGGAGTGGCCGTCAGTGAACTCGATCTGCACGGCGTAGTTGCCGACAGCGCGCGCGGATTTGGCCTTGGCCGCGGGCTTGAAGATGGGCAGGGTTGCGCCCGGGCCGGCAGGGGCAGAGGACGATGCGCCCGCCCCCGCGTGCGCCGCCGTTTCCTTGCGTTCGCGCTCGTCGTTGCACAGCGCGCAGGGACACTGCTCGCGCAGGTAGGGGAAGTCGTAGTGGCTGGTGTGGCCGTCGGCCCAGGTGATGTCCACGCCCGCCCCGCTCGAGACATGCACCTTTACGTCGGCCGGTTTCTTGCGCTCGTCGCGAGGGATGGGCATCGCCGGCGATTCTAGCAGAGCCTCTCGAGAACAGACCTCCAGGTGTGTCCAGTGTCACTTCCGCCCAAGGACGCAGTTGGCCTGGGCGAGCCAGCGGCGCCTCCCTCGCCCCCCTTGCATTGACTTGCAAACGGGGCTTGTATACCGTCTGCGCAGTTTTCATGCCCAAGCCCTTTCGGAGGTGTGTCGTGCAACCAAGGATGAGAAGCAGCTTTCTGTTGGTTTCGTTTCTTTTCGTCATGTTGGTTCCTGTTGTGACTCGCGCCCAGCAGGGGTCCACAGGCGCGGACGAGACACCCAAGTCCGGCGCGGCGCGCGTATCTGTGCCGCGGCTGGTGAAGTATGCCGGGCAGGTCTCCCCCCGAAGCTTCGGGGCTGTGCAGCGCGCGGTTGCCGGGGGGTCCGCGGTGGGGCAGGCAGGGGCGCAACAAGCAGCGCCCCTACGCGCAGGCGCGGATGCGCAAGGTGCGGGGCAGGCGACGACAGGCAGCGCGAGACCTGGCCCGGGCGTTGGCGAAATTGGGAGTGGACAGACCTGGAGG